>Ga0056128_1010036_pt1 | contig 11816 bp, 7 predicted proteins | sample WorMetLIZISLAND2_FD_71113 | JGI IMG/M metagenome (GOLD analysis project Ga0056128, IMG submission 71113) | Marine gutless worms symbiont microbial communities from Max Planck institute for Marine Microbiology, Germany - Olavius geniculatus... ... | reverse complement strand
TGATATCATGTGCTACTAACTGTAGATATCTCAGTAGTGTGTTTTGTGTTCAGAATATCAAGTATGGTTATCTTGGTAACCTTCAAAACTATTATTGTGATTCACTATGTATAAAAACTACCTGTTCTTTTGCATCCACCGTTTATAGCCACTTTGCTTCACTTGTACTTAGATGTTTGTGATCATTTTGACAGTTTAATTTCGCATTCTGTCCCTGTCTGTCTTTTTCTTTGTCATCTGTTTTCTGCACTTGTTGCGAGTAAAGTGTTATTAGTGATTAATAGTATCCTAGGCCTTATCTCGCACCGTTACTGAGATACACCGACTTATTGGCCAAAAATCTCAATTTTCCCACCACCTCTCATTTAGCGCCCTCGTTCGGGGTGACCCCCTTCGAATTTATGGAAAAGCTTTACGGTTCTTAAAACTAGAGTCTTCCAGGCAGCCGACAGTAAAAATTTAGTAATTCTACCTTGCACCGTTTTTGACTGATCCACCCGTGTGACGGACAGACGGACAGACAGACGGAATTGCGATGGCTAAGACTCGCTGAAAGCAGTAGCTGCTTTTGCGCGTAAAAATACACCAGAATGCACCATTTTGAAAAGAAAAATTCAAAATTTTTTTCTAGAGGGGCCCCGCAAAAATGTTTGGACTTTGGGGGCCCCGCGAGAATGTTTCTTCGGCCCTGGCTGTGGCTCTCGACGGGGTTAAATTAAACTATAGGTCCGTTGGCAATAATCGCTGTTTTTGCAACTCAAAAACTGCAGGCAGCAAATGTTATAAAAAACACTATTACGAAGAATTTACCTGCGGGACAGTGAAGATTTCCTTCGTTCTTTATATGCTGCTTATTCAGTATCTGCAGTTCGTCGATGGAGATCTTTCCAGCAACGGACGTATTGTTCAATTTTACCCTCGACGGACCTGTCTAATGATATTTTTGAAGTGCAGCTGGATAGATTTTGGGCACAATAAGTTGTTTGATTGGACCGCCGAATTAACTGGAACCGGAGACAGATCGGAGTTCATCGAAAAACAAGTTATTAGATTATTAGTAGAATCCGTTACATCGTGATACGGATATAGAGGGACTTTGTGACTGCATCCGTTTGTCTACATTACTGATTACTGAAAGCCCAAAACTTCTCCGTTATCTCCGTTTCGTGGTATGTGCCTGGTCTGCGGCTTTATGGTCCTCGTCCTCGACTTTCACTGAAACTTCCCAGCGTAATGGAATTTGGACTTTAATACGCACCGCGTACCGGCGACACTTGACAGCAGGTCGCGACTCAACTCGCGTCGGCGTCGTAGGTGTGAATTTGGCATTAATGTGCCGCCGTTCTAGGCCGCATTACGGGTCTCCGTCGTTCGTCCGTCCGTCCGTCCGTCCGTTTGTTCGTCCCGTATCTGCCTATAGGCCTAACTGAAAGATGAAACAAAGCTAGTATAGTCATTCCCCCAGCGTTCCCAGTAACCGCGGTGTTCCGATTATAATCAGCTAGGTGTTGCCGTGTTTCAAACCAATAGTGCTAAAACGACTTTTGATGAGTCATTAATGCTGCTAGATGTTTTACTAACGCATCGGACGTGCACATATTATGGTGAAGTGTGTTGCTGAGTGAGTCTATGAATGGGCGTAATTTTACGAACACGTTTAAAAATATAGGCCTGGACACCAAAGTCAAGATAAACTAATATGGCTTGGTTTTTGACGAACTGGCCAAGCAAACAGTAATGCATTACAATGGGCACCGTCTAACGTCGTCGCGATGTTTACGTGAAGTACGCTCTGCTCGCCCATTGGTCAGTTCGTCAAAAACTAAACAGTGTCAGTTCAGTTCAGTTCAGTTATTCTACGTCGCTCTGTATACGCGCCTTACATGTGCTTCAGACGGGTGTGGGACATTCGCCCGTACGTACATTTGCCCGTATGAACTATGACCTGCTATCTCAGGGGCGGACGAATGTCCGTACGGCAGGTAACGGCAAATTGGGTCAGAGCAGACATTAGCCCGTACGCTACCGACTTCAAACGCTGATATTACAAATGTCTTTGGTGCTTGCAGTACTACTGGATGTGTCCTGAGGTACGGTGTCCGCCAGTCAGTGCCGACTGTCAGACAATTGAGTACATCGTTTACCAGTACGACTACGAGGTGCGTGGACGCGTCATCAACGTGCGCTGTGAGAGCTGCGAGTACTGTCTCGATCTGCCGCCCTCCTTCCAAACGTCCGCCACTTCCTCGTCGCGACGTCGAAGGACCACCAGGCAACTGAGCGTCAGGCGATCCGCCGGCCCCAACACGCCCGACGTAAGTCTTAAGCCTCGTTCATAGCGACCGTCTCAACTCAACTCGACTCGACTGAGTCTGAACTGCTCTGAACTTCGATAACTGACAACAAGAATCCCAGCTGTCGCTAGGGTGGGGCCGACCGTACTGTTTGTCTCTGACCTGAAAGGTCATCCAAGGTCGATGATTTTCATTTCATCTGAAAGGGCGTATTAACCTAAGCCGTATTTCTCACCGTTTCCGAGATATGGCCAGTTTTCCGTTACCTTTGTACATTATGACGCTTTAAGGTCATCCAAGGTCGTCGATTTATATGTCATTTGAAAATCGGTATGCGACTTCCCATTAGTGATCAATAGCAACCTACACTCTTATCTTGCACGGTTTAGCCAAAATACATCCGTGACAGACGGACAGACGGACGACAACCACGACAATGGGCTGACCTTTATACTTACAGCTTAACGGTCGACTCAAAAACTGAGCTTTTACAGTTGAGTTGAGTTGGTCGCCGTGAACAACCCTTTATACATGTCGACGTATACTTCGTACTTAGCCGTAAATAAATCATTCCTGTGCATGTTAGCAGTTGCCGCGCGTCCTGCGAAAAATCTCTATCTCTAGAAATTGTTGATGGAGCCGTCAACGATATTGAAGCAGTTTTCGTTTGCTTTTCGTTGCCTTTCAAAGTTTTACGGAAACATAACCGTTTGCATCAAGTCTGTTATGCTGCAGTATTTTTACTTGAATTCTCTGGACTACTTATTCGGTGTGTCACTTTCTAATTTTATGTAGGCCTAATATTGCAGGTAAATGGAATGCCATGAAATAAAAATTAAAAAAAACTAGAGAATGCGCATTTTATCTGTCTCTACTTTTTCGTCAGACTGCATGCCCGAAGCACGAAATTTTTTGGCCTTACGTGCAAAATAAAACATTTACAAAAATGTTGAAAACAAATTAGCGCGTTAAGTCAAAGCCCCATTGCAAGCAAATGCATTACGACGTGAACAAATTTTAATGTTTTGCCGTCGCATGCTTCGGCCACGTGGATGTCTGTGCTCGCTCGCAGACTATACGGCTAATAATAGCTTATTTTATGTGCGTATTGTATGGTGGTACTAATAGACAAGCATTGTTAGCAGTACAATAGGCAAGTTATGACTTCAAACAAATACGAGGTGTCCATTCGCCTGGTAACCGTTGGTCGAAGTTTCAGTGTGCAGTAAATTGTATGTTAATTATTTGTCCCATTTACGCGATCCCTGCAGCTTATTTCGGGCGTTTTATTTTGGCTTTCCCATTTCGCAACCCTATCTATCCTTGATGATCGTTGTCTGTCGCGTAGCCCGAAATGTGAATTAAGGCTGTAGCGGCTGGTCTCGCTTCGGGGTCATCTCCCTCCCCTCTCCTCCCACTTCACCCTGCCCTCCTTTTCCGCCCTTTTCCTTTTTCTTCCCCTTTCCCTGTTTACTTCTCTTTGGAAGCAGAGCCCCAAAAATTTCAGCAAGGGGCCTGAGGGAGCGCTGTAAGCTCCCCCAGCGGGGTCTGGGGCAGAGCTCTAGCGGAAATCGAATGTGGTACAATTACAACCTTAAAATTATTATAAAATCTGGCGGCAATATTCGTTATTTTTCTGAATCTTTAATATTTATTGTAACAAAAGTCTGAAAAATTGGGGGTCCTGGTCCTTCTTTCCTGACTACGCCATTGATTGATTGAATGATGTTCAGTCACGTAGGCTATAGCCTGTCAGTGTGTTCGTTACAGTGTGCCTATATCCAGTGCCCACTGCTGCCGGTCGGCTGTCAGGACGAAAGACTCACCGACATTCTGGTCGGCGAACAGACGTGCAAGCGCTGTCCTGCCTGTTACGACAACACCGTCTTCAACACCGCCGCGTGACGTCACTGTGACGTCATCGCGCCGCCCGGCCGCCGCCACCATCTTTGTAGTCCACTGGGAGAGTTTGCCGCGAGCGGTCTAGGCGAAATCAGTTCGATCGGAAGTTGCAGGAAAATGAATCGCAGGACTGGGAAAGAGTGAGAAGACCACGTGCGGGTGAAAAAAATCATGAAACCATAAAAGGAATTAATGACACTAAGCATTTTAGATTTTTCCGGCTTTCTCCCCCCCATTTGCTAGACACAAAAACATACAAACATAGAAGGCATTGGGCTAATGACACTAAACATTTTTCCAGCTTTTTTCTCCCATTTGCTGGAATAAAAAGTTTCTTTTACATGGACGTAGGAGATCGGATTCTGTACATGAAAACCTTCCTCGTTAGGAATTAATTACTAATTTTTTAGTTACATATTTCAGAATGATGAAAGTATTTATTTTCCTGCTTTCATGTCTCCGAAGTAACTGGACAAAAGTCTTGGAAGAGATTTGAACGGGACCGTTGCTTTCAGCGTATATACTCCACTTTTTCGTTTGTTTGGCGTAGGTTATTTATTTTGTTTTGTTGAATAATTTGTCATGGTCCCCCAGACCGTTTAGACGTTAGGAATTATTGACAGCCGCGATGTTACGTTACGTTATGTTAACACGATAACGTCGCATTTTGTGGATGTATAATAGAGCATTTTAGCACTAAGTAAAACGCACCATTTTACGGGTACTCGTGTCGAAACGTCAACTACTTTTTAGGCCTATTTATTGACAAAAACTACAGCTTCGTGTCTAATTTTTTTGTTTTCTTTTGTTTTGTTATGATAATGTTTAATGAGAGTGTTTCTCTGCCGTTTTTTCTCAGTTCGGTGTTGGATGGACCGTTGCGCGTTACCAACGTAGGCTAACGTTTATGATGCACATGTATATACACCACAGGGTGACGCTAAAACAGTGAAACATTTTATTCTTTATTACACGAACATGCCTATGGGAAGCCAATTTAAATATATCGCGCATCTCAGGATCATTAGCTCAGATTTCTAAGACCTTTACAAATTTGTGTGCTTCCGGTTGCCGTCCGTCCCTAGAAAAAACCTGTCCCTAAAAATTGTATTAAACATTTTAATATATCAGTGCAGTTTCTCTTATGTTTTCAAAATTTTACTGTAAAACTGTTTGCATCTAGCCTGAAATGTTGCAGTATCTTTGCTTAAGTTCTCGTGAGTATTATTTAGTGTGTCATTTTGTTTCTTATACGAGTTTTTGGGTAGTATTACCTGACACGTCATGATAGAAAAAATAATTTTAAAAATCCGCCGCCCCACCGTCCCCAGTTTTTTGCCGGCTGCAACCGAAAGCACGGGAATTTTTTTATGTCTAATCAGAAATTATTGTTCAACTTAACCGCATTTCACTGCATTGATCGTCGCCAATCGTTTTTGAAACCATATTTGAGCCACTGTCTAGTTTGATTAATGTTTCACTTTTTATGCGCCACCCTGTACGCGTAGGTTCTATTCACGATCTGGGTAATTTTCTATCTAATTGGTGTTTAGTTTTTTCTCTATTGCGCTCTATCATTGTTTGGAACAATTAAAATGGATAGTATAAATCTACGTTGTTCTATGCAGTGCGCATGCAACCTCTATAAAACTGGCAATATACACTGTGTTTCATAAAAAGGAACCCCTTTCATAATTCACTCAAATGATGATCAATTTACACGAATTTTTTAACAGTTGTAGCTGAACTAATACGAATTCAAAATATTTGAAATATGGCAGTTAATTAAATATTTTTGCTAGTCGTGACGTAATGCTGACGTCATGTGTCGTGAGTACAGCCTTGCTTGTCTCAACTGGTGCTGTCAGTTGCTACTCTGCTTCGATGGTGAACTTAGATCTGGTTAGCTATTGAAAAATGTTAATCGTATCAGCACCATAGATGGAAAAAAACATTTTATAAAGTATAAAAACATTCTTTTTACTTTTTTCAATGTTTTTAAAAATTTTTATTTTAAAATTTTTTGTTACGTTTTCTTTATTTTTAACGTTTTTGTGCTTTTTATTGTCCTGTTTTTGTTCTCGTTAAATCGTTAGAATAAATTGCCATAGATGTGTTAAAAACTGTTAACGTGACTAGTATACTTGGTATTTGTTCTGACATTTGATTGTTTAGTTCATAATTGAGCATGTACTATAATCACGGTTACATAACATAAAAAAGCCCAAAGTAAAAGGTAGCGATTTGAAACATCTGCAATTTAATGTTTTTTTTATAATGTTTTTATGATGTTTTTTTGCATTAGTATAAAAAACGTGTTTTTGTTTTTTATCTATGATCAGCACTGAGCAACATGGGGACATGAAATCAGGAGTCTCGCGATCCAAAAACGCAACCATTTTGCAAGCTCTTTGTGCTAGTGCACTTTCTTGCTCGAACATGTGAAAGTCCAACTATCCCCACAGACACGTAAATACGATCGCTTTGCACGTTTTTGTGGCTGCAACTGTAAAACTTCAAAGAATTGTCATCAGTAAAGCAGATTTTTCAACATCAGAGCACGGTAGCAACTGACAGCACCAGTTGAGACTATCAAGCTTGTACCCATGACATATTATGATGCAGTCAGCGTTACGTCACGACTAGCAAAGAATATTTCATCAACTGCCATTTTTTGGTTAAAATATTTTGAATTAGTATTTCATCTACAACTAATAAAATTCATGTAAATTGATCATCATTTGAGTGAATTATGGAAGAAAGAATAAGGGGTCCTTTTTACAACACCGTGTGTTCTGAACAGTGCCCCGTAACACCAACTCAGTGTTCCTAATATTTGGGCCCAATGTTCGACTTTCTTTGACAATGTGCTTATACTAAAGTTGACAACTCAGTTGAAGTATCAGCTTTGTTTTATAGGCCTAGTTCACATAATGATCCCGATTCGGATTAAAGAACACTGGATAATCATTCGGATGCCACAAAAATCTGAGTGCAGCTGGTCTAAGCAGCTTTCAATCTCTCCGTGAAGCTTAATTAAAAAATCTTCTACTAACTCGCCGAGAACCCGAGATTTTCGTTTTACGCTCTATTCCCAGGATTCTTTACTGCAACGTAATTTATAATTTACGAAAAATACCGGATCACCATTATAAGTTCCTTCTTGGGCCATGAAGTACGACAGACAGACAGACAGACGGACATACATGTACACTGTCGAACAACATCCGCCTTATTAGGTAAAAACAAAAACAGTGAACACTAAAGATCAGAAAATTACAAGAAAGACGTGAATCTGTGAGTGAAGAAAAAGTGAGTTAGTGATGTTTGATTGGGTAATCTTGTAGCTGCAACAAAGTGCATTGGTGCGGCTACGTTTCGTAAACTGCTAGTAGTAAACTAGAAGGCGTGTGAGAGTGCATATCTCCGCCAAATGAAGTAATTTAAACATTACTAAATGGGACAAAATACACTTAACATAATAGCTGCATTCCAGTAAACGATTATTAACTTTGAACAATGTACCAGATAATAATGCTGCTGTTCCGCATACATGTTCATACCCTTGGGTCAAGATTCGTTAAAATTTGTATTTGAGACATAACGCAGACGCCTGCGTAAACTATCAGCACAGATTCATGATGCGTTATGTTGGTCACATCTTCTTTTGAGCCTGCAGCGAAACCAGAAAAAAAATTATGGGGTGTTTACAGGATGAAGCAAACACGAAGCAAACTTAGAGCACACGTCGTTCACGTGTATATTGAATACGTGTGCTTCATGTATGCTTCCTCGTGTAAACGGGGTATAATTCGCTATCCATGTCTGGAGGATGCAGTTAGAATAAAATACTAAAGATTAGTTTTTTTTCTATCAGAGGCGGACTTGTTCATTGCCACTTGTAGCCTTTCCTTGTTCTTTTAAGTTGAGCAATCAACTTGAAATGCCGACGTATATATAACAGAACATGCCAGTTAAGCAACTGATGTGATGTCTAAGAGTGTAAGGTTTAACTGAGATTTCCTAGAAAGCCAGGTTCTGAGATAAGCTACCATAATAATTATAAGAAGCACTCAAAGAGCATTTGCGACCAAAAGCGACGAAATGTGGACAATTAACCACTGCAGTCGTGTCGTATACGGTTGCAGTCAAACGTAGAAATTATTAGGAAAGAATACATTGCCATATTTTACGGAGAATGTTGTATGTTACCTGACCGTCGACATCACGGGCGTGTGTGACGCAACGCGTCGACATTTTCGTAGTGGCGCAGAGCTCGTTCGTAGATCGGCGAATCAGCTTCTCCACCGCGCCCACGGTGCAATTTCTCGTACGTTGAATCTTATACCACATTAACAACCACACGCGACTCTTCCAATTTACATTGTTATACCTCAACGCAAAATATCTGCACGCGATTGGTGCACATCGCGTCACCTGATATTAACAAATACGCACTGTTGCCCGCTTAACGTTGCCCGCTTGAAATGAATTTTCTTCAAATGATTTATGTTTAAATATTTTGTTTCGGTTTTGAGATGTAACAGAACAAATAGCGACTGGCGTGTCGATCATGGCTAAATTTTCCCCCTCAGTTCCTAAAATGTTTCCCTCAATCTTCGATCTCAAACAACATTTGACGAACTTCGGGTCAAAAATTTTCAATGTTGACCACGACAGTCACTATTTGTATAATAGTACTGTCACGCGTCTATATTTAAAGCTAACAAACCGGAAATTTTTAAATCTATTTTTAATCACATGTAAATTTTGCCTTTGTGAGATTTTACACTGTCCAGTTGTGCACTGCGCTATTTGCGTGTTGTGACAATAGATGAATGAATAAAAATCCTAAAAAACAACCTGGAATTTTTTTTGCTTTTCACTACAATTACACAATAGGTCTACATTATTACGTACAAAAATTACTATACACGTCAGAATAACTAGAGACACATCATTATTCAGTGCACGGTAAGCAGCGCATTGTGGCCAGTAGTTAGCTTACAACGGAGTCCGGGGTATAAAGAGAGGCATCGATTAAAGTAGGGAATTGGTAAGGGCCTTATTTCCTTCAATCATTTATTTTTCGATTTTTTAGGTTCAAAGAGTTTTTCGTACGTTTGGATACCCTGTCAAAACGCGTTCTTATTGCATGTTGGACACTAATTACGGCGAACTGCAAATGCGAGCACCAAAGTACGCACAAGGTTCAACTTCCTGGAAATCCGCGTTCATCGACGTCAGTGTTGGTATGACATCAGGACGATAATGATGGCTAATAAAATGTTTCTCACATTTACTGGCAGTCGACTCACTGCCGTGCAGATGGTTTCCGATTAGCCGATTAATTGTATTCGGCAACAAGTCTAAAGCCTTTATCAGACGCCTGTCTTCTACATTACAATACACAGAGACTTAAACAATCATGCTTGCAATTCCATGGTAGCTGAAAAAAGCACTCAATACTATAACATGACTACGAAATATAAAGAGACAAAGTTTTAAGCAACCAACTTGCGAAATGCATTGAATTGGAAAAGGCAATAGCTTAAGCCTAATAACTGCCGAGTTACACATGACCACGGTGAAAAGATAGCCAATGTCTAGGTCTATAGCACTTATAACTTATAAGACTTGAAGATACAGAAGCCGCTGGATGACTGCCGTTTTATATACATGTACTAACTTTTATCATGTAGGCCTAACTGAGACGAGACCACAAATGTTTTAAAAATCATCCCCGAGCTTAATTTTTGTCCCGTAATTTTGTTGGCGCAAACTGCATCCGCAAAAATTCATGTAGGCCTATATGATTGTAAGCGCCCTGATGTTAAGAAATACGTAGCCTATAAAAGCAGAAGATAGTTAAATAGCATGCAGCGTAGTACCATGCGCGTGTCAAATGCTTCAACAGACAACCTTATTACCTCCGCCGAAGGAAGAAGGTAATGTAAAACTTTTCAACTGTGTCTGCCTGTTCCTCCGTTTGTCCGACTGTCTGCCGCCCGTCAGATAAGTTAACAAGTAATTTGAGCAAAGCTCGTGAGACGCGCGACAGCCTTAGCAGTTCCTGTTCGCAGATTGTCTTGATCTATCTCCAACCATTTTGTCGCAATTCACCTTTGAAGTGTGCATCGCCGCCGAAAATCGCAAAATAACATTAAAACCCCCTATTTTGGGGGCTTCAAAGTCACTTAAAATTATCGATGTCAACACCGCTAAAAAGCTAGTCATCAGAGCTTGTTACGACAAGCAGCATGTCTATGTTTATCTGCAGCTGTTTTCACGCTAGACGCGCCAATATCGGTAAAATAACCACTTTTTAGAAGGGTGCCTTTATTTGACGCTCACTTGCGCAAGCCTCCTTAAACATACGGGGTCGGCACGTGGACTGCCAAAATTTGCGTTTAATAATGAAAATTTTATGTGCAGGTTGTCTTGGCCTATCTAAAGCCATTTCGTTGCAAATCACTTTTAAAATGTGCGTCGCAGCCAAAAATTGCGAAAAAATTCACTAAAACCCTATTTTTGGGGTTCAAGGTCGTTCAAGGTCATCGGTGTTGACAAATCTAAAAAGCCTGTTACAGTGCTTGTTATGATAAGCAGCATGTCTATCTGCAACCGAGCCAATAGCGGCAAAAAAACATTTTTAGGGGATACCCCTCTTTGTCGCTCTAGTTCGAGAGAGCCCCTTCACCCAAAAGCACGAAATTTTGTCACGATAAACTAGAGTCCTTGAGTAAAGATTTTGTAATCTCAGCTTGCACCGTTTTGATAGGGCTCAAGGGTGTGTCAGACACACGGATAGACAGACGCCCAGACGATGGCTAAGACGCGCGAAGCATAGCTGTCGCGCTTAAAAAGCAACGAGCGCATGTCGCTGAAATTTTGCTCAGTCGTTTCGGCCCAAAAACTGTATGAGAAACAGTCCGAAGCATTTAACATCCAATGATCAGTTCCCATATTTTGCCTCGATTTGTTCACTCCCGTAATGAAATGGAAATATATTAGTATTATTGTGAATTGTTTAAATGTTTGTAACATTAGAATGCCGACAGTGAAATAAAAGAATACCCTCGGCGAAGGTTTCTGTTCTGCGGGTGTTTCTAGCGAGTTTTGTGTTTCACGCCTCAGCTAAAATAATGCTATACCCGATGTGGACGAATGACTATGGTATTCTACGTGCAAGTTGTTCGATTCAGCGCGACTTTCGTCCGGTGCACCAAAGTTAGTAGATTCTAGTGTTTTAAATCAATTTTTATATGATACATAAAACATCAGTGTAGCCTAATTAATACTGCAATGTAGTGGACACAATAAATTAATTCAAGCAAAAACATCAAGAACGATAATGACTCAGAACTTAGTTGTAAATATGGCTTTAAATTTTACAATGCTTTTGAAAAAGTTTGTGTCTCAAACGTCGTCATAGTTTTAAAGGCATGCCGTTTACGATTACAACTAACTCATGAAAAGTATAAACGCTGGCCGAATAGCCATGATACTGATTCGAAGAAAGTGGGCAACGTCAGTGCAGCAGTGCCGCACCTTTCAGGGTGCAGACATAGATTCGGATCACAGCCTGGTTATGGCAAATATCAAAATCAAGCTGAAGAA
>Ga0056128_1010034_pt1 | contig 11821 bp, 5 predicted proteins | sample WorMetLIZISLAND2_FD_71113 | JGI IMG/M metagenome (GOLD analysis project Ga0056128, IMG submission 71113) | Marine gutless worms symbiont microbial communities from Max Planck institute for Marine Microbiology, Germany - Olavius geniculatus... ... | reverse complement strand
AATAAATAATCTGTTTTAACGTTGCGGTTTAAACTCAAAAATGTTTGTGCTACTTCGAATTTTTTTTCGTTTAGTAATTGTCTTGCACTTGCATTTGAACCGTAAGTCTACCGACGATCTGCACCTATGCAGGACATTTGCCTTGTCACTTCCATTAAAATTCTCGGTATTACCATCACAAACCATCTTTCAGTTGGAGATCATGTTTGTGACGTCATTAGCAAATGCGCGCAGTCTTTGTATGCTCTTAAATTACTGCGCAATCACGGCATGCGTGGCGATTTGTTAAGGCATGTTTACAAGGTCGTCATTGTTTCGAAGTTACTGTATGCTTCTCCAGCCTGGTGGGGATTCATTAGTGCTGCTGTGCTGATAAGCAACGTGTAAAAGTATCATTACGGCGTGCGATACGCTCCAACTTATACTCGGTTGACGGTCCTTTTTTTCTTAATTGGTTCAAGACATGGACGATAACTTATTTGCAAAAATACAGTTTAATCCACATTACGTATTGTACAAACTTTTACCTGAAAAAACTGATCGCACTTACAATCTCCGACCACGGAGTCATTTTTTTACATTATCTGTCAAAACTGATAGTAGAAATTACATAAACAGAATGTTGTTTAATTACATTTATTAGTCAGCAATTATTATTTAATAGTCACATCACAGTAGTAATTATTTGGACAAAGTTCTATTGAATGACATTTATAAGATTTTTATGTCTTTTTGTATGTTATATATGGTTGCATTCTGTCAGGCTGTTTTACTAAAAAAGATGATGATGACTGATGATGATGATGATAAAGTACAAAGCCGCCGAAATGTAGACCTAATGTTTTCTTTTAATTCAAAAAATATTATTATTAATATTATTATTATTGTTTTTTAACCCTAGGTTCTCCGTTCCCGAGGGAGCCTAAAAATTTACTACGCAATACAAAGGTAGGCACGATCGTCAGTCCGCGCAGTCAGTGGCCGGTAAACTGTCGTGCAACAAAATAGCATTGAAGCGCTGCACCAAAACAAAAATTCTGTAAAACAATTAACTGGTCTTTCTAGCCTTTGTTAACTGAGATTCTTTTTCCAAGATCAGCCAGGAGCTGGCGAGCTGATGCGTTGAAAACTCCTAAGGTCTCAGTGGGAATGGTCTCAAAAATATAACGGGCGCCAAGATCAACATATTTGTCCGCTTTGTGAGTGGCTGCCAACTTTGCTGCTGAAGCTGCCTGGTAAAATGCTCTGTTGACGTATGGTTTATTATTGTTGTTATTTTTTTGTTCTCGGTACTCCGTTTCCGAGGGAGCCTAAAAATTAACTACGCAATACAAAGATGGGTACGATCGTCAGTCCGTGCAGTCAGCGGCTGGCAAACTGTCGTGCAACAAAAAAGCATTGAAGCGCTGCACCAAAACAGAAATTCTCTAAAACAAATAATTGGTCTCTCTAGCCTCGCCAGTATTAATTGAAATTCTTTTTCCAAAATCAGTTAAGAGCTGGCGAGCTGATGCGTTAAAAACTCCCAAGGTTTTAATGGCAATGAACTTAAAGATATAACGAGACATAATCTAAGATCAACATATTTGTTCTTTTTGCGAGTGGCTGCCAACTCTGCTGCTGCACCTGCCTGGTGAGATACTCTGTCAACGTATGACTCGGCCAATGGGCAAGTGACCCTGACGTTCCAACATGACGACTCGCCGCTCTGCTAAGGGACCAGTGAGACGCCAACTGAACGTTTCCCGTTTGACCGGAATAATCCGGCTGTCTCTTTAGTGACAGAAACTCCGGCTGAAGCAAAGCTACGAGCTATTAAGTCGTTAAGAGCATGATGTCTTGCTGACCTACAGTACGACGCGCGTGACAAGTTCCTTTTCTGCCTCGTTCTCGGTCGAAGAACCAGCAAATCTGCGGCGATAGTAATTTCTGTTCTGCGCAGAAGCGCGGCGAATCACGCTAGATTTGCCGCAGAAACTTTAGTTCTCTGCGACACCTGTGCTGCGAGCTGTTGTCTCAGGAGAGTTCATTAAAAAGTCATTAAGCGGCGTCAACCCAAGACCATGCATGACCGGCAACACGCTTGCAGACACGGTCACGCTGACGCGGGGTCTACGTACAGCCAGGCCGTCAAAATGTTACAATATAAACTACCAGTGCTGCGGATTTATTTTAGACAAAATTACAGACATTACTGACGAAATTTATGCACACTTTCATCGCGCAAGCAGTATATTTAGCTGAGCTATATAGCTTATTGTCTACAAAGGAAACAAATTAAAAATTGTGTTAAAATGAATGAATCAGATGACGAATGCAAAAGATTTATTTTGTGAACACACACATTATAGGCTTAGAGCAACAGTTGTGAATGCATCATGGGACGTTGTCTAAGTCCGACACGCCATACAGCAGCACCCCACAGCGCGATGTGTAAACTGCTACACCCATCTTCTGCAGAATAATGACCTCTAAGGACGACAGTGCATGATAACTTAATGAAGCCATAAGACTGTACAATTATATAAATAAAATGGTTTGCAATTTGTACAAAATTGACCAGTAAACTTATATGACATATTTCAAATTTTATTTATTGCAAAGACTGTGAGTGCTCAAATGCGATGACACCAGAGTCTAAACGTGAATGAAGCATCGACTCACAAACTCAAATTCCACACACACATTGCTGCCACAACTTGTTTAATGGGTGACTTTTAGATCTAACTTTACTTATGTATAAGTAAGACTACCTTAGCTAACGCATTAAATTTGTTTTGTTGTTTGCTCTTTCCACCATATGACACCAAAATTATTAAATCACGTTGCGTTTTTGACGCCTAGTTGAGCAATTTAATACAAATGATTACCGCGTTATGCCCACGGGTAAAATGATGCTAGCGAACGTCATGTTTAGATTTATATATGGTTTAGAGTCATTTAACTTTTACTAAACCGATCTAAACAAACGATAAACTACGACTTTCCCCTGTTGGATGTAGGCCTAACAAATTGGAGCATTTGTGTTTCACACGGTAGTCCGTTCACATAAATTGGGTAAAATAGAAAATGAGTGCAACTTGCATAATCATATCGTTTTGGTCATTTTTTGCAAAAAAATTATCAAAGTTGGTGGAAACTTGACAAGTTATGACAAAAACAATTTGGACTGTTTTTTTTAGGCACGGTGTATCATTCTCTGAATAGTGTTATTTTCAGTTCAGTAGAATACTGTCAGCCTACAAAACTTGGACTTCCATTGCTGAGGCTCAGCGACTAGCCTGCTAAGTGCTAATAAAACGCAGCTTAACTTCACTGGCCACTCATTAGCTCACGCTGACCGCAGAGCGTTGGACATTTGGTTGTTGACTAATGATGATGCGTCGGTGCGTCCTGGCTGGCAATCGCTAATGACCACCGGGATGTATACAGTGAAAAAAGGTCGATTATATCGAGAGAAGAGAGCGATTCACGCCCGATTTACGCCGAACAGAGGCCAAACATTTAAACGATTCATGACAGAACTCGTAACTTACTACCAGCGTCGTACTGTATCCGGAGCTCTCTTGCATACAAAGATGTGAAGACCACGAGCGTCAACTGGGGAGCCACAGTGGCAGTTGCGTGAAACGCAAAGGTCTAACTTCAGCCTCAGACCGACAGCAACTCTTACTGCCTTATCGTCTAATCTGAGGTATTATTATTATTACTACTACTAACATAATTTGTACTAGTATGTTATTATTTTTAATATACATTGATTAATAGCATGTTTTAATATTTGCCATTTAAAAAAATAAATATGACTGAAATTATATCTTAGCTTGGTTAGTAGCGTGTTATTTTTTATTTCTTATTTTATTATTATTTCAATTGTTTTTAATAAACTGTTTTAAGCTATAAATTCAAATATTACGAAATGATTAAATATTGGGTTTCGGTAAGTACCAAAATGTTAGTCTTAAAACAATAAAACAATTAAAATTATTAAAAATGCTTCAGTTTAACGCTATGGAATAAGTTTAGATATTGTAATAATCAAATAAGTTTTTTTGGCGCGTGACAGTCCCAAAATCCTAGAATCTCAATATCCCTAAATCCTATAATCACTTATATAGTTAATGGTATTTGCGTGTAGTTTACTTTACAAATAACCAGTACTCGTATCAGTGTAAACGGAAGCCATTGAAATACATGAAGACTCGTATTTATTGGAGTCCGTGTGCGATTAATCGGATTCACACTTCAGTCTATGTGAAGGCACTCGTAACAAGAAAGCTTCACAAGATCAAAGTCAGAGCAACGGTACTCCGTTAACAGTTAGCATTTCAATGTTAATCATATAGCATTACCCTAACGTTGATGCTGTATTTTTCTTGATATGTATATACCGTAGTGTCATCACTGAAGGTTTTCGCTTCGTCTTTCGCTCAAAGCGATTGCAAGATCTCAGCTACTTGAGTACCTTCGGCCCCGAAACATAAACGGTTTTTCACGCTAGTGATGAGTTTGCGTTAAACGAAAGGTTATCTACGAATACACTTTGTGCGATGGCTGAAGACTAAGATGAACAGAATACAAAAGCTAGACCTAAAGCCTATACAATGTTAGATAGATATACAGTCAACACAATGTTAAATATTAGACTACAAAAACAACATTTTTAGGTTTAAGACATATTAAGACAGCTAGCAGCGAAGCTGCATCTCAGTCGTCATAGCCTTATACTACATATAAGCTTAGTGGTCTTTCGGTCTATGTCTTTGTCAGTAGTCCAATTACGTGGGTTACAATAGCACAGCGCTTTTCGGTTCATGGCTCGTCCGTCCAACCGAATACTGCTGCGTTGTGGCTTTTGTTTCTTACCTTTAAAGCAAAAGTTCAGCGACGTCGGCCGATACGCTCTATCCGAACGCTCACGCCAAATGCCGATCTTTCAATTATGCCTTTACCTTTTATGCTGCCGTAGATGGGTCAAAGTGTCTGTTACGTCTGCCACGTCAGCAAATCACGTATCTCTCGAAACGCGAGAACTGCCACGCTGTCAATGCGGGGTTTTGCTACGTTTTAGTTGGTCATTACCAGGCATTACGCAACGTATTCTGGAAAAACTCCGGCAGCAGCCTACATGAGGCATTATTTCAGCCGATGACTCACCACTCTAAAAGACAACGTTTAATGACGGACGTTTTTTAAACAAAAGATATTAATTTAGTTGAATATAAAAACTTACCAGTTTACATTAATGTGTAAGGGGAACCAAGTCACACATCCAAAACAGCAGACATCATTTTACTAGGCCACAGAGTGATAGAACGACGAATTGGCTGCCCTTACAAATCATGTGACGTGACCCCATTTAACGTTTTCCACCCAGCATTATCCCGTAAGCCAAGAAGAGAAAGTTGCCTAAATTAGAACGGTTCCTTGATTGAAACACTATTTACTCACAATCTAAGAGCTGCTTACTGAAAGTGAAAAATAATTAGTACTCTACGTTGGCTTTGCTTTTAATTTTAGATAAATATGGTGTGTGTTATCGATTCGATTTGCAGTTAATGGCGACTGTTGATTTTTGGTTGATAGGCCTACGACCTTAAATGCAGCACCAGTAGTCAGGAGGGCACACGCCGTATTTGTGAAGTGACTACGTAGCCGCTAATACTGTGCACACTGGATGTTTATCAGTGTTGCGTAAATGAGCGACAATGTGATGTAAACAACAGCTGTGCTGCTGCAGAGTGATTTGTATAATGTGTTTAAATTGCGCTGAATGAAACAGCTATAGTTTCTCTAATTGTATCAAAATTCTGAGTATGTTCTGTTTAAGGAAACTTAAAATATTATTGCAACACTGCTCAGTCGCGGCTGTTGAGCTGTATTTTACTCACTTTTGGCTTAGATATGCCATGCAACTGAGTCAGTTGACATCTATTTTATTACTAACAGCTGTTACGAGCCGGTTTCACTTTAGACAACTATCGTTGTGCAGATTAACTAAATAGATTTTGTTGTTGTTACTTAATTTTTGGATACAAAGTTAAATGTCTTTTGGAAGACTAGATTCAACTTTGTTTCCAATTTGACTCTTTTAGCTACAGATTATCAGTACATTTTTTTATCAGCTGGAAACATTTGTATCACATTTACATTGACTACGTTTATTAGCTTACGACATAATGCTGGAGTGAAAACGCCGTCGCCCTGGTAGTCGCCTGGGGTACCAACCGACAGTCGACCAACTCATCTGTTCTGCTCAAACATTAACACTAATTTGCAATTCACCAGCGCATTCAATTCAAGATTGCCTGCATTACATACAAAACCATCCACACTATTCAGCCTGCTTATTTGAATTCTGTTTTTGAACATTACATTACAGCTTGTACGTTGCGTTTATCTGACACTAATCTGTTGTATGTGCCTCGTGTCCGTACATGTTTTGGCTCTAGTAGTTTTTCTGTAGCTGCCCCTACCATTTGGAATTTTCTTCCTTTGGACATTCGCAACAGCTGTTCAATAGCTTCCTTCCGTCGTAAACTCAAAGCATTTTATTTTACAACGTTTAGCCATGTGTAGTGTTTCGCCTCACTTCTTACCTCAGCGCCTCATATTTAGTGAGTTTCTCGCCGACACCGTGCGCTTTATAAATTAAATTTATTTACTTACTTCTTTACTTACTTTGTTGTTTTTGAATTGTGGCCTACAAAATTGTGAGGTTTCGTAGACCATTTACGGATTATCCCAAAAATGTTAAAAATGTGGATCAAAGTTCCCTAATTTTGATAAAATTAAAACCAAATTGCAAAGTCTGCCCGTTAAGTTTTTTTTTTCTTTGTGAACTTTGGCCCACAGTTTATGGGGCCTTGTAGCATCTTCCCAGGGCTTTCCTACAATGCCAAAATATGGGGACCAAAGTTTAGTTATTTTGAGAAAATCGGGGCCGAAGTTTAGAATTTGCTTATTTAATAACTTTTTGCTTTTGAACTTTGGCCCGCAAAAAATTTTGACGACTTGTACCCTTCCCTAAGGCTTTCGAAAAACGTCAACGTATTTGGACCAAAGTTCACCAATTTCGAGAAAATCAAAATAATCATCAAAATTTGACCGCCCAAAACTTTTTTGTTTTTGTACTTTGGTCCAAAAATTTTGGTCGTCTTGTAATGCTTTTCGAGCGCTTTCCAATAAGGCCGAAACATTTAAACCAAATTTTATTAGTTTTGAGAAAATCGGGACCAAAATTCAAAATTTGATCACCCACTAAGTTTCTTTGTTTTGAACTTTGGCTTACAATATTTGGGTGTCTTGTAGCCCTTTCCGAAGGCTTTCCAAAAACGTCAAAATATGTGGACCAAAGTTTACCAATATCGAGAAAATCAAAATCATTATCAAAATTTGATTCCCCAAAACTGTTTTGTTTTTGAACATTGGCTTGCAAAATTTTGGGGGCTTGTAGACCTTTTTTAAAATTTTGCAAATACTTTAAAATATATGAACCAAAGTTAATTAATTTTGTGCATAAGTGGGCCAAATTTCAAACTTTGACTCTTAATATCTCCTTTCCCAAGGGGTTTTTAGGGTCAGTTTTGGTATGGAACGTCAAGGGGCCTTAGGTTCTATTTAAATTCTAAAAATCGTGATATCTAGCCCCTAACTCCAATTTTTTAAATTATTTTTTTCGAAGTTGGGTTTTTTCAAATTTAACCCCTGGATTTTCAAACGGATAGGCAAATTTTTAAATCTAACTTTGCATGTTTGTAGTATGCCTAAAGTGCTTCTAAAAAGCGAAAAAAATAAAGGTCCATGATCTAGTTTTTGAGCTAGGGGATTTTAAAGTGACATACCCACAATTTTCGAAAATTTTTAAAATTTATACTTAATTTAGTGGATGGCCCAGATAGTTCAAAATGTATATGTAAGTCAAAATTTAGGTCCCCTGCCATGCCCCACCTATGTACGTACCCTACGCCTCCCACAAAGTTTTTTGATGGATTAAGTTGCCCTATTAATTTTTTGTCGTTTCGCGGTTGTTTGCGAGCTCGTTTGTTTTGTAGCGTTTTCGGACAAACGCGGTGTAATAGACAAACCAAAGTGTTTTTCAATGATATACGGGAATAAGGGGTGGTCGTAATAGATTTGGGGGTTACAAACCCCCAAATAATATCAGTATAGGTAATTTTCACGTTTTTTTGATATTTTGGAGCTTACTAACGAACGTTCCTGCGCTCGAAAATTACGTACGTCTTTTGCTAAATTTTTGGCGCTTGGCATTATCCGCCTCAATTCCGATCACGCAGAGTGTAGAGGAATATTTAACCAATATCAATTGATTCCGATTTTAAATTTTTGCATCCGCGCATTTCTTCTTGTATAAGCAGAGGGGGCTCAAAAGTTAATTTAAACCAACTTTTTTGTTTTTAAACATAGGCCCACAAAATTTTGGGGGGCTTGTAGCACTGCTTAAGGGCTTTCCAAAATGCCGAAATATATAGGCCAAAGTTAACCAGTTTTGAGCAAAAATAGACTAATTTTAAATTTTTACCCCACTATCTCTTCCCCAGGTGTTCTCTTTTTTGGGGGGAGATTAAACATTGTAGGGTAAAAGGCTTTAGGGATGTGGGATGTGGCAAAATGTGAGATTTGCCCCCAATCCCCAACTTTTTAAAAATTGTTTTCAAGAATTTTTGGAGTTTTTCATTTTCGACCACCGGATTATCAAAAATCTAAGTAGTTGACCCCCACTTTTTATTTCGCCTGTGAGTTTTGAATCCACCGTAGTTCTTAAAAAAACAAAAAAAAATCCACGGGCTTATTTTTGGAGTTAGGATCCCCTAAAGTAACTCACCCCCACAATGTTACGGTTTTTGACTCATACCTTTGTTGTTTTTGACGTTTGGTCCACAAAAGTGTGAGGTGACGTAGACTGTTCACGAACCTTTCTAAAAATGTCAAAAGTGTAAAACAAACTTCACTAATTTCGAGAAAATTGGGACCAAAGTTCAAAATTTGACCATTTCGCAATTTTTTGTTTTTGAACGTTGGCCCATAAAACTTGCGGGGCCTTGTAGCACTTTCTAGGGCTTTCCAACAATTTCGAAATATGTAGACCAAAGTTTACCAATTTAAAAAAAATCGGAACCGAAACTCTAGAAAAATGATTATTCAATATCATTTTTGCTTCTGAAGTTTGGCCCACAATATTTTGGTGGCTTGTAGCTCTTTTAGAAGGCTTTCAAAAAACGTCGAAATATGTGGACCAAAGTTTGCCAATTTTGAGAAAATCGGAATTATGGTTAAAATTTGACTCCCACAACTTTCTTGTTTTTGAACATTGGCCCACAAAACTTTTGGGGCCTTTTAGCACTTTTCTAGGGCTTTTCAACATTTCTGAAATATGTAGACAAAAGCTAAACAATGTTGAGAAAATTAAAAGAAAAGTTCAAAAAATGATTACCCAATAACTTTTGTGTTTCTAAACTTTGGTCCATAAAATTCTGGTAACTTGTAGCGCTTTTTAGAGGCTTTCCAAAAACGTCAATATATGTGGACCAAAGTTTACCAACTTCAAAAAAATCGAAATCATTGTAGCAAAATTTGACCCCGCCAAAAAAAATTTTTTTGTTTCTAAATTTTGGCTTACTATCTTTAGGGCTCTTGTAGTGCTTCTAAAGGGCTTTTTAAAAATGCCAAAATATGTGGACCAAAATTTACCAGTTTTAAAATTTAAGCACAGAATAACTTTTTTGCTTCTGAAATTGGCCCACAAAATGTTGGGGGCTTGTAGCACTTTCCGAGGCCTTACCGAAAGCGTCAAAATATGTAGACCAATGTTTACCAAATTTGATAAAATTAAATTTATTGTCAAAATTTGATTTTTTTAAATCTTTCGATGTTTGAACTTTGGCCCACAAACTTTTTGTGCCTTGTGGTGCTTTTTGAAGGCTTGCCAATAATGCAAAACTATGTGTACCAACGTTTACCAGTTTTGAGTTTATTAATTTGCAAAAGTAGGCCAAAGTTCAAATTTTAAAGCCCGATATTTTTTTTTCCAGCCGGTTTGGGATCAATTTTAATATAAAACGATAGCGGGCCTTATATCCTATTTATGTTCCGAAATTAAGATATCTGGCCTCAACCCCAATTTTGGGGAAATTTTTTTTCAGTCTTGGGGTTGATCGAATTTGACCCCTGAATTCTCAAACGTGTTTGTAGGATGCCCAAAGTCCTTTAAAAAAGCGAAAAACATTGGGGGTCAAAAATTTAGGTTTGGAATTAGGGTACTACAGAGTGACATACCCCCAATTTTCAAAAATTTTAAAAAATTTGTAATTAATTTAGGGGATGGCCCAAATAGTTTAAAGTGTCCATGTGGGTCAAAGTTCAGGCGTGTTATTCGCAAATGGTCGTACGCAAGAAATCTTGCGTAGAATGTTCGTACGCAAGTTTTACGCCTGACGTAAGATATTTTCGAAACTTTGCGTACGTATGCAGTGCGTAAATTTTGCGTAAAATTTACGCCAGCCACGAGGCTAGCGTACGGTTTGCGTAAATACGGTAAATGATATTTTGCGATATTTACGTCGATTGTTATCCTGTGATTCATCATCGTTATCATCGACAACCGTGGGCTCAACGCCCGTTGGTGTCTGACGCCATTGTTACTATCGCTGCCTACCGCTGCTTATCTAAAGCAGCGTGGCTTAAATCCCGCAGGGTTGCTTCACACCACTGCTCAATGTCATGTGACCATTCTTGTTGAGGCTGTTCTCTTTTGTTTGAACCATCCATCATTCCGAACACCAAGGTCTTTATTTTTCTACTGTCGTCCATTCTGCAAATATGGCCGAAGAGGCGCAACTTTCTTTGTGTCACTTTCTGCAGTAGGGTTTCTGCCAATTAAATCTTTCTGTACAATTTTTCATTAGGGACTTTCTGTGTTCATCCTATCCTCAAAATCTTCCGGTAGCATTTTCTCTTAAGGGACAGAATTCGGTTTTAGCAGCGTTTTGTAACTGTCCACGTTTTACAACCGTAGAGCATTGTACTGAACACACATGTCTTTAGGATGTTGAGCTTTGTTTTTAGAGTGATCGCCTTACTTTTCCAAATATTGTCCAAGGCCTTCAGGTTTGTTATTGCCTTTGCAATTTTAACTGCTATTTTCTTTGAACAGTCCAGGTCATATGTCATGTTGCTTCCTAAGTAAATAAATTTCTCCACATTTTCCAGCTTAATTTCATTTATGCATATCTTACTTGATATTTGCTTATCACCAAATACCATCGTCATTGTTTTGTCGGCGTTCATTTTCAGCCCATACCTTATTGCTTCATTATGTAGTGAATGAACTGTCTTTTCCAACGTGCTTTCATCTTCTGCGATTATGTCTATGTCATCCGCAAATCGCAGGTTGTTTATTCTTATTTCGTGTACCGATATTCCTTCTTCGCCATATTTGACTTTGATTCAGCAGTACTGGTAAATCCCCACCAAACTGGAGAAGCATACAGTAACTTCGAAACAATGACGACCTAGTAAACATGCCTTAACAAATCGTCACGCATGCCGTGATTGCGCAGTAATTTAAGAGCATACAAAGACTGCGCGCATTTGCTAATAACGTCACGAACATGATCAACTAAAAGATGGTTTCTGATGGTAATGCTGAGAATCTTAATGGATGTGACACGGCAAATGTCCTGTATAGGTGCAGATCGTCGGTAGACTTACGGTTCAAATGCAAGTGCAAGACAATTACTAAACGAAAAAAAATTCGAAGTAGCACAAACATTTTTGAGTTTAAACCGCAACGTTAAAACAG
>Ga0056128_1010032_pt1 | contig 11824 bp, 10 predicted proteins | sample WorMetLIZISLAND2_FD_71113 | JGI IMG/M metagenome (GOLD analysis project Ga0056128, IMG submission 71113) | Marine gutless worms symbiont microbial communities from Max Planck institute for Marine Microbiology, Germany - Olavius geniculatus... ... | reverse complement strand
TGTTCATAGCAGTGTAGGCTCTACTTTTTTAGTCAAGAAAATGCTATTAACAAGAAAGCCCAGCTACTGCTAGGAAAAACGTTCTACAGTTTATAAAGTTTATTGTTGCAATACTGGCCTTTAAGGTCATCCAAGGTCGATGATTTTCATTTCATCTGAAAGGGCGTGTGCGATTTTCTATTAATGATGAATAGCAACCTTGGCCCTATCTTCACCGTTTAGCCACAATAGCGCATACCGACCTTCAAAGTCACCGAGAGTGATCTTATCTAAAAGGACATATTTACTTTTGTTATTGATTAATAGTAACCTTGGTTTTATCTTCAACTTTTCCGAGATATGGCCAGTTTTCCGTTGAAAAACGCACGTTTTTCCTACGCCCCTCCATTCAACCCCAAATGTAAAAATGTTTCTCTTGCATTAAATCGCTGAAATTTTGCATGTCCAGGTTTAAAACGCATGGTTAATTAATGGTTAAAAATTTTTCCCATAAAACCTACAGGTTAGCCACAATACATCCGTAACAGGGAGACGGACATCTGCGCTACAGCATAGATAGCTACAGCGCGTCAAACGTGAAACATTAATTTTGTCCGTATGATGTTGTCGATTTGCTTAATAGGCAGCCTTGATAAAAAACAGGAACAATTTTTCTCGAAAGTTTTGCTCCATTTTGCGGGTCCGTTCGAGAAACTTGGTGGCATTCGTTTAGGTGTAAACTCAGCGGTATGCAGTTCAGGTGTGGAATAAAAGCTGGCGTTGCGTGCTTCTAGCAACGTACAGTGACAGTGTATTGATCGTAAAATCACAGCGTAAATAACGCAGTCATGCATACAAGTCTGAGAAGTCATGCCTGTAAAATTAGCATAAAATTTTAGGCACAGATACCAGCAATGTTTGCCTGTAAACCTAATGATTCTGTAGCCCATTTGTAACACTAGCAAACGCATTCATGCTGCCTCTAAACGCAAGGAATGCTTCGAATTTGCTTGGCTACCGTTCCTAATGACAGTACAAAGCCATTCGAGCTAGGTTTGCATTAGGCCTATCTATCGTAAAAAAGTAAAACAAAATAATGACAGTGGGAAGATATTGGGCGATATATTTTTTTCCATTTAGCTTATGCAGGTGTAGTAAATATGTCATTTTTTACCTGTCTGTATCGACAAATCAAATCTAAAATAGTCCACAAGCATGCTACCCTAACAACTAACGCTTGTGTGTGTGTCTCAACTTAAGAACTAGATCGATAAACTATTGATTGGTTTTCAGTTGACTCAAGCCGGATTTCCAAAGGCACGCAAAAAAACCAGCTTCGCAGCATTGCGCGTGCAAGCACCGCAACACAAAGTGAAAACTACATAGCAGTTTGTATACTGAAGTTAATTTGACACGTTACTGACATGGTGCTTGAGATAATGTTCATTGTTTAGGTTAAGTTAAATCTGATGATGATGATGATATCTTGCGGGTTGGTATTGTGCCGGTTGCGTTATAACTGTTATGCACATGTAAACCGCACACATTTCTGCTATATTGTCTTTGTGTTTTTAACTTCAAGCATCAGCCAAACATATTTCAAAATACACTACAAATGTGTAACAAACTGATATTGCGATATTTGCGTAAAGATAAAACCCACCTTTATTCGTTAATTTTGGCTTGCGATATGTTACAGGAGACACTGCAGCTAGCCTACGAGACAGTATTAAAAATCTCGGCTTCACTGTTAGATTTAACGTCAAAACAAATAATCATCCCAAGTCAGCACAGTAAAACGAGCATGCCGTTGAAGTTTGAACCGTACGATGTATCCTGCTGCAGGTGGTCGCTAAGGGTATGGCGTTCTCGGAGCACGCTTATCTGCGCAGTGGTTGGAACATCATCGACGGCACTCTGGTCTTCATCTCACTGGTCGACCTGGTCATCTCTCTCACTGCCTCCACTAGTCCACGCATCTTCGGCATTCTCCGCGTCTTTCGACTGCTCCGAGCTCTCAAACCGCTCAGGTACGATACACTATCCACTCAGCCACCTATCTTTTATCGTACGCTGTTTTTGTTAAACTTAATAATTACGGATTTAGGACATAAAGCTACATTTCAACTGTTTCTTTCATCTTACACGCACATGAACCCACGAGTGTAAAATTTGTCATAAGATTACGGCGTAAACATCAGAAAGATGTCATCTTTTTAAACAGTCTTAGACTTTATTAAGGTTGTAATAGACAGCTATAAGTTGTGCCTATTAAATATTTGCCATATGATATACCCCTGTTTAAAGCGTCCCATGATAAACACTGACATAGCACTCGATAGCGTAGAGGACTAGCAAGTTAGTGGCAGCACACCGGTTATGAAAAGCACAAATTCGAGTGCTGTAGAATTTAGTCAAATATAGCAGCCTATCTGTGTATATAATTTGCTTTGAATATAAACGTAGGAACACTAGTCGAAATCTATCGTTATAAAACAGAATATAATTTAGCGTTTATTATGCATATGCACTATGCAGGGTGATCAGTCGAGCGCCCGGTCTAAAGCTTGTCGTTCAAACGCTGCTATCATCCCTGCGTCCGATCGGTAACATCGTCCTAATCTGCTGCACGTTCTTCATTATCTTCGGCATCCTCGGCGTTCAGGTTCGAGTTCACGTCTGCTTTTCACCTTTGCTGCAACAGCTACATTGTTACTGCTATAATCGTTGGTGTTGCTATTGATATAATTACTACTGGTGTTTTTTGTTCAGCCGGCTTACCTTTGGGAAGTCATTCCAGGCCAGTTCGGATGCCACTCCAACATTCATGGATAGCTGGAAAAGGTTTTTTTTACAAAACGAATGTTTTTTTTTCCTGTGGCGCCAATGCACTGAAAAAAGCTTTTTGCGCAGTGCGGCTAAAATAGGCATGATTCACCCTAATCATTCACATTATGTAATGTCCTTGCGTTCTCAAACTAAGTGTGTATTTACAACTAAGTTCTCGTTCGGCTAGGAGTATGGAGTCTGAGTTGTCTTAAACACACAGTAGGTCAGCAACTAATGTAAGGTTGCTTTCGATGGACTCAATGAAATTCCATCTCCATCTTCCAGCAGTTACGACTCCGACATCTTGCCAGTAAACTGGTGCACCCAATGGGAACGGCAAAGTCATACAAACGATCGAAATGTTTTAACCTGTTTTGCTGTGTACCTGTTCTGCATCAGATGACGATGATGATGATGTTTGCCGTGCTGTAGTTGTTCAAGGGTACGTTCTATTACTGCGACGGTCCTGACCTGTCCGCCATTCGTAACAAGTCGGATTGCATCAATCAGGGACCGCCGTTCCGCTGGATCAACCGCAAGTACAACTTCGACAACCTCGGACAGGTCCTCCGAATTACAGTCAGCTGACATCACGATCCGCGAATGATTTAGTTTACGGTTTTATTTGCATATTCAAGTGTAGACGTGACTTTCGAAGACAACACGTGAAATATCCCGGGCGATTTCTAGCACTTTTCAAAGTTGGCAGTTTCGTAACCTGTTTCGCGAAAATACGAGAAACGTAACTTTAACCCAAATCGAAAAAACCATTGATAATAATTTACTGTTTTACTGCGGGGTTAGATTTTATACGACTATACAGACTCGGTGTGTCAGACCTACTTTTATAAAATATGTTTGACGCTTCCAATTTTGGGACTACATTCGAATTTAGCTTTATCTTTCTTTGCTGTTTAAAAATTATCTAGCTCCAGGGTTTTATTACTACGACACATGTTTTTAAAAATAGAGAATTTCGTTAAACCTGCGTGGTAACGAATATAAAGTTTTTATTTATGGCTAACGGTAATAATAATTGCCAAATACAATAAATTTTTTTGTTTTACCATTTATCAGCTAATGAACTACAATGTATTCATTTACTATCCCAATTACTGACACAATAATAAGTTATCATTTTGCGATGGTTTAGGCTCTGATGTCGTTGTTCGTGCTGGCGTCGAGAGACGGCTGGGTAAACATCATGTACACGGGACTTGATGCTGTCGGCGTCGATCAACAGGTTTTTTTGTCTTTGTTACTTGTGGGATTTCTGCTATAACGATTTGCGATTTTGCTGAATTGGTTTATCCGGAGTTGCACCAGGTTATGCCAGATTACTAGAAGTGACCTGTTGGAAATAGTTGGAGCAGCATCGTTACAGACCGAACATTGTTCCTGTTACCAAACCAACAGTCCTTAAACTCTGAAAAACACGTGAAGATGTCGTCTAGCTATACGCACGTAACTCAGCCACGACGCAGCGCAGCCTTAACTTTAACCCTAACTCCGACTTTTGAGCCTTTGAGCTGATAATATGCACTACACAGGTTACTTCATTCCTGGGTAGCGTTCATCATTTTGGTTTTCTGACGCTTATTTTGTTATCGGGTTTAGAGACCGGTAAAGGACTGTACGTGAATGAACACAAATGAACTAAAATAGTTTTGGTCACTTCGCAAACTGAAGTACTGAACTAAACTAAAATGAAGCGGTCATTCATTATTGTTTAGCCTATCTCAGTTCATTCGCCGTAAATAAGGTTTTCGGGACTAACTGGAGGAAAGACGGACAAACAGATCGCATAATGCGGCCTATTAGAACGGTCGCATAATAACTTTAAATGCACTGATAATTGAGTATGCTAGTGAGCTGCGGGCGTAAGATTAGTATCAAACTATTAATAATTTTACTTGTACTGCAATTTATGTAATTACTGTCCCCGGCACTGACGACAGCATTGTTTCAGCGGCGTCGCTAAGTTTTTCTTTGTTTCTTTTGGTTATCACGGTAACATTTGGACCGCTACACTTAGCTTGATGAAATTTTGCGTGTAGATGTCATCAACAAAAATTGTATTGAATTTTAAGATTATGGGTTAAAGATCAGGCTCACAGGAGCGGATTCTCGGACACGTTACCACTGCGAGGTAAGACGATGTTGTCAATAGCTGCCGCTAGGCAGTGCCAATAGTATTTTCCGACACTGACGTCATTGCAATAAATAATCCAGCATGCCACGGCGGTTACCGCGGACAGATTTAACCTTGCCCAAAGCTTGACAGTCAAATTTATGTTTTTTGTTCATCGTTTCGTCGTTGTTGACAGCCTCAGCGGAACTACAGCGAGTGGCGTCTGCTGTATTTCATCTCGTTCTTGCTGCTGGTCGGCTTCTTCGTGCTCAACATGTTCGTGGGCGTGGTCGTCGAGAACTTTCACAAATGTCGCGAGACTCAGGAGCGAGAAGAGAAGGCGCGACGAGCTGTCAAGCACTCCAAGAAACTCGACCGAAAACGAAAAAGTAACTCTTGACTCTCGATACTTGTGTGAAAACATTAGAAGTGACATCTCTAAGTATTAGTATATACCTTCAGTTGAGCTGCTTGAATCCCCAGCTGCTGCTCTTTTGCCTATCACACGCCACTGCATTTACGTAATTCGTTTTTGTGGCCCACATTCGTTGAATGCAATTTTTGTGCAAAATCGTTTTTGCAGCACAAGCGATTCCGCCTATCCCTACACACTTCTCTGTAGGATGGTCTCTCTGTCTTGACTGTCGTCTGTCACATTCGTGTATCTTGCTTAAACAGTTTGACGAATTTTGATGTTATACGGCAGGTCACTTGTGGGTCTAGAGACACATTGTGCCAGATAGGGGTTTTAAACCATCAAGGGAAGGGCTGATTTGGAGGCCGAATCCCTGAGCAAAAACCCAAAACATACAACTGCAAATTGTTGCTGCCACCTGGCGAATAGAAAAGAAGCGATTTCGCTTTTTTGACAAACTACGTCGGTCGTTGTTCAGCTGTCGCGTGCTTGATATGTGTAGTACTGCGTCAGCCGGCCTACTGGTGTAACTATTCGAAGCCACGAATGATTCTTCACTCGTTCGTAAGCAGCAAGTATTTCGACCTGGCAAACGCAGGCGTCATTGGACTGAACGTCATCATGATGGCCCTCGAGTACTACCTCATGCCGTGGGCAAGTGCTGGCTGCTCTGCAATCTTTCGCTACCATTATATACCTCTGGACGGTGTTTCTAAAACATGGCGAAACTACAGTCGTCGGTGTTTTGTAGGCCTATTATCTGTAGGCTGTGCGTAAACATAAAACGCGACAGACACGCAGTTTTCGAAAATGCAATAGTAATGTTTTGCGGTTTAGTAGGTAAGTAAGTGTGTAAGTAAAACGTGAATTTATACACCGCGTAACGTTAAAATTAACCTCTGATAAGTGGTTTATTCACTTAGTGAGATTTTGTTTACAGGACCGATTTAGTGTGAAGTTAATCGAGATTAGGTCAAGTCTACCTAGAATGAATTTTGTAGATTGAGAATTGTTAAAGAAGTTTTTTTACAACTCACGTGGTTGGCTGTTGCGTTGCCCACCAAACAGTGTAGGACAGCGCTCAAAATAAGAAAAAAGCACAGTTTCTGGCTTTCGTTTAATGTTTTTTTTTGCAAACTTTCGTGTTGTTTATTTGCAATGAATGTCGTTGCGTGTATATACAGGAGTTGGCATTCGCGCTCAAGATCTTCAACTATTTCTTTACGTCTGTTTTCATTCTCGAGGCAGCAATCAAAACCATATCACTCGGATTCGTCCGATACATCACCGACCGGTAATCAACAACAACATGGTTAATTGCTATGCGCCTGTTGTAATAGGCCGCGTTACCGGTCTTGCCCGTCCGATCGTCGTCTAGCTGTTATAAAATGAACGCACTTAGTACCGTATGGAAGACAAAGACCGGATTGCAACAATCGAAAATAAAAATACGTAAGCTTACAATGCAATACGCCTTGCCTTGCTTTGCCTTCAGCCGTTTTCGCTCCGAGGCTTGGCCCAACCGTGAACAAGTTGTCTCTGTTTGATTCTGTCTTCTTTTAACGTCAGAATTATGTCCAATGTGTAATCCAGTCGTCCGGAATATGTTGTTCATCCACGCAATACGGCATTAGTAAAAATTACATTAAGCATAAAGATTACAAATGATTATTGGTAATTATCACATAAAAAGTTCGATTAAAATGCAGATATTAATTAAGGGTTAAAAATCTGCATTTTAGAGAAATTTAGTGGCAAAGTTTAAATAATAGAGCGCCCCTGGCTGTCCAAATGTTGCAGGTGTCTGTCGAAAAAATGCAACTTTTTGCCCCTCCTCCAACTTTTTTAACCCACAATGCCGCTTCTAACACGTTGGTGTGTCTGTGTGCCTACACTGCGTTCAGAAAAATACACCCACTTACGTTTTCTTTCATATCTCCGTGGAAAATGTTTAAATTTTTACAAAATTTTTAGTGAATGTTTAGGAGGAATTAGTTACTTTATTGGTGGAAAAGTCAAATATTTTTCGCTTTGCATTTCTCTACCTGTCGTATACGTCATTGCTTCTAAACATTTTCTAAAAATGTTGTGGAAATCTGACCATTTTCACAGAAATATAAAAAAACGTGAGTGAGTGTTTTATTTTCTAAACACAATGTATATCTGACTGGTCTGCGGCTGTGCAGTTGGAATCAGCTGGACGTGTTGATCGTCGTCATGTCGGTGGTCGGCATCGCACTGGAAGAAGTCGGTTCGGGAATCATTCCGATCAACCCGACCATCATCCGGGTCATGCGAGTACTCAGGATCGCACGAGGTGCGTACAGTTAATAATTATACACGAACATTATTTGCATTGAAGTTACTAGCAAAGTATCCGCCATACGGACTAGAAGGCTTTTTGGTGACCGTCATTTACCAGATGGCGCCACGAAGCACTACACCCTGCGTTAAGCACTATACTGATGGCCAGCCGGCAACTTAACCCTTCCCTCAAGCTGCCCGTTGGGAGAGGTGAGGTCGTACGTACTTAAGATCCAAAGACTCAAACGCCGCGGTCGGGATCCGCAACTGCGCAACACACAAACAGACAAACTTTTCATGCATTGTAGTAAGATGTTTCTATTTTACTTAGTAACAGTAGAACTGCTGAAATTGAGCACTAATCACGCGATTAGTCATTATAATTTTTGGCAATTTCGATAAAATGTTACTTTTTTGTTTTTTTTTTAAAGTTTTGATTAAAGACGCATTAAAAAAACTTAGTGAGCTCAAATAGCGACGCAACTCAAATTAATGAGTTTGAACAGTCGTGACCCAGTTTACAATTCTGACGTCATCGTATTGTTTTAGCATTACTCACTGAACAGTTAGAATTCAGAACTGAGTCACGACAGTTTTCGCACACGGTCTCGCTTCCTTTCTCTTTAGTCGGGTGGTTGTGGGTCAATGCATGTGACCACAAGTTCACACCAAGCTTCACGATCTTGTGACACCTCCACCAGTTCGTCAGTCTTCATTTCTGGTCAACTTCTCGACATAGTCCACATAGTTTAGTCGAAGGCGGCCACGTTTTGTTGTGCCATATTTTTGGCCGGTGTAGCTTAAAAGTACTGGCATGCAAAGACCGCGTGTTTCGTAGCACATGACCAAAAAAACGCAGTATTCGGTCGCACTGGATAAATTTTAAACTTGTTTAGATTACAATTTTTTTACCGAAATCCGTCGGCAGTCGTCGGCAATTCAATTCACTCCTGCGATGTCGCGTCGGCGTCGCAGGAGTGAACTGTATTTAACGTCTGTGGACGGAACGAATAGAGTAGAGATAACGTTGCGTTACCATCGATTCATTCCGGGTGTATTGTTCGCAGTGTTGAAGCTGCTGAAGATGGCCAAGTCAGTACGAGCTCTACTGGACACCGTCATGCAGGCACTGCCCGAAGTCGGCAACCTCGGTCTTCTGTTCTTTTGGCCGTTACCACTCACTACCAGTGGACCACCCAAGGCGTAATGACTGGACCACACATATGGCGTAGTATAACCTCGGTCTTCTATTTTTTCTGCTGTTTTTCATCTTTGCCGCCCTCGGTGTTGAACTCTTCGGACGCATCGGTCAGTTCGGTCGCTTTTTACGGAGTTTAATTTTATTATTTGATTTGCTGAATACGTTTTATTTGTTTATTCTGGTTTTGACAGCAAACCTGAGTACTGTAAAACTTTCCCACGCCGTCTTTGTGTTTCATATTCGACGGGCTGCCCGTCGACACCATGCGTTACGCAGATATACTTACTTACTTACTTATTACAGACATTATTATAGCACTCTAGACTGTGGGTAGTGAGATAGTAATCGTTACAAGTTTGGCACGTTATTGTTACACAACCGAACCGCACACCGTACAAATATTTCTACATTAAAGAAGCATTATTGCTGCTGTTATATGTAATTATAGAAGTCAGTGCGAATAGATTTATTAGGTTGAAAGAACTTTACAGTAATAAGTTCATCAATTACGACTAAAAAATTGTTTGTACCTCAACGTTTCGACTTCCACCGGAAGTCTTCGTCAGGAGAATGAAAATAATCGTTTCTTTTTTTGGTTCTTGGCACAGTAAGTATGTCCTCATTCATCATTCATTCGTTCATTCAAAGTTTAATAAAAACAGACAAAACGCTGTTACAATAAAAACGAGTGGAACTCAATGAAACGATACCAATAGTCCAAGCTAGCCTAATACATATTGTCATTTTAGAGCATTCTTATAATAAAGTTTTTGTCATTGGTGACTGACGTACGATCAGGAAGTTGGAAGTTGTGACTTCGGTCGCGAAGACTGTAGTGCTGCTCGCGTTCAGAAGGAAGGAGCGGATGTAGCAGGTGCTGACTGTTGCCTGTAATCTGTGAAAAAAAGTTTGTTGTCGGCATCGTCACAGATACTGGCGAAGGTCACTGAACTGTTAGCTCGGTAACCGAGTTTTACCGACCTTCGTACAAATGCTTCCAAGCGATTTCTATCGTCTGCTGAGGTGAATCCCCACCAAGCTGGAGAGGCGTAACTCAATCGGTTGATGACTATCGCCTGGAACACTTGATGTAAAGCATCGTTAGGTAAACCATGTTGTCGTAGTGTTCGCAGAGCAAGCAGTGACTGGGAGCACACAGCCAGGAGGTTGTCGACATGCTGTGCCAAGAAAGTGGTCGTACGCCTGGCTGAGTTGGTAGCTGCCTTTTTCGCAGTTCATGGCTTGTTGTCCCTCCTTGCGGATGTGAATTGCTTCCTTGATCCATCTGGTGGCTCTGTCAGGTTCCCTGTCGATCACCGACGCATCAGATCAGTTTATCACGTGGTTTCCTTGTAGAGCGTGGTCGGTGAAGCCGATTTTTTTGTATTCTGCTGAAGGGCTGGAGCGCTGACTTTTGGTAAAAGCTCGCTTGGTTTTGAACTCCACTTCAGTTCTATGTTCTTGCAACCTGACACCAAGTTTCCTTCCTGTTTCACCTACGTATGTCTTATCACAATTGGCGCATGGAACTTTGAAGACACATTCTGACGTCTGCTCTTTGTCTTCCTTATCTTTTGGATGTACCAAATGCTTCTGAGAGTCTTGCATGGTTTCATGGCACATGGTACATTATATTTCCTCATGATCCTAGCGACCGCTTCAGATGTTCTCTCTACATTGGGAATTACTACTAATGATCAAGAAGGCAACTGATCTGGCTTTTTCTGTATCTTCTGCTTCCTTTGTTGCATTTGGCTTTTCACTTTGTCAAAAGATAACTTTGGATAGCCGCACTTACATAGGGCGTCATTTATGTGGGCCTCTTCCGGCTCTTTGTCCACAACATTTGATACCAGGCACTGACTTCTTTATAGAAGTCAGTGTTTCACGGGGCGTGGTTTTGAGACCTCGGTCTTGGGCCGGTAAGTTAATAAGACAAAACATAATGCGGCTGTCTTAATAATGACGTCTGTTGTTTTGGTATTTTTCTGGACTTTTGGAGTTTTGTTTTCCGCTAATTTTTGTATTTGAACGTTGTCAGTTCGAAATTTCCCGTTTGCGGGATGTAAAGATTTGCCATTTATTTTTACACATTTTTTGAAAATTTATGTTTATCGAATGTGTGTGGTTATTTCTTGCTGTTGGTTCTGGCACAGTCCGTCTTAACCTCTGTCCGGTGTTGAGATCTTGCACGTTTTTATGTCTTTACCCATGCAAACTGTTGATGTGGCAGAATGTTCTCAGAAGCACCCGTGCGAGGGACTCAACCGACACGCTCACTTCAAAAACTTTGGCGTAGCGTTCTTGACACTGTTCCGTGTTGCTACCGGAGACAACTGGAACGGCATCATGAAGGTAACATCCGTTGTTTCCCTAGCCGTCTCCGTTTAACTTTTTTGTTAGTAAGTAAGTAACTGCAATATTTAGAGTGCACAGTGTCACAGTGTCAGTTAGTGGCCGAATATGTTTTTCGTGATTTTTTTCGGTGCGATGAGAAAAAATATGATAACTTTAGTATGGTTTCTATACGCGTTGGTTACCAGATTTTAATTCTAACTTACTTTAGATGCGTTAATAGACCAAATTAAACAACTGTTACGGCGACACCTTAAGGCTTAAAACTTGCTGATTAAACTCACAAATTTCCCTTACATCTCCTGCTATGGTTTAGTAACGGTCGCTTCGTTAGCGTGTGAGTCGAGCGGAGTGAAGAATGCAGAGGGGGTATATTTTTTCCCCAGGTTACAGCCAATTAAGGGGTTTCGGAATTGTAGTGAATTCCTCACCAGGGCCCGTGATGCACTGGCCGAAAGCGTATTTCGTGCATTTTTCAGTTTTGCAAGACAATAATTCGGAATGGAAGTTTATTGTTGCCGTTGCTATAGGACGCGCTGAAGGACGACTGTAATCCTGACGACGACTGCGTTCGCAACTGCTGCGTTAACACAATCATCGCTCCGATGTT
>Ga0056128_1010031_pt1 | contig 11824 bp, 17 predicted proteins | sample WorMetLIZISLAND2_FD_71113 | JGI IMG/M metagenome (GOLD analysis project Ga0056128, IMG submission 71113) | Marine gutless worms symbiont microbial communities from Max Planck institute for Marine Microbiology, Germany - Olavius geniculatus... ... | reverse complement strand
TGCTAGACTATGGCAGTGTAAAATAACGTTATGCTGGCCGGTATGGTAGTCTATTAAGCTACGCTTTCACGAGTTTCCGGATATCAGGGTCCTTCAGTCTGAAGATGCGGTTTTGCTCCTTATGGAATTCGTGGTGTCTACGCACCAGGGTCCTGCGCGTGGCTCCGGGTGTCGGCTTTGACTTTCCGGACTACCGGGGTTTGGACCGTCGCGTCCAGTTTCCCGGACCACGTCGCAGGACTGGACAGCCGGTTTTCAAACGGCGTACGGTCCACTTTTCGTCGTCTGAACGCCTCCTGACTACCGTCGTGCTTTGCTTCTGCTATACCTGCTGTGCTCCGCGTCGTCGCTGCTGATTTCCTGTGTGAAACTGACGTTTTCATGTGCGTGTGTTTTTCGCTATATGACTGTTATTTGTATACCCCTAGTTACCTAGTTACACAATAGCTTCTTAACACTGTTTGCTGGTTTGTTTGTTTTTCTGTATGATTATTCAAAACTGTCACTCTCATGTCTGTGTGGTTATTGCTATATAACTATTGTTACCCCTAGTGGCACTCTAGGTTCGTAACAATGTAAAATACTTTATCTGGAATAAGCTTGAGATGTCATGTTATGCTAAAATCTGTTTATATTGTCAGCTTGACTAGATTTTTCTGCTTTGCTTTCACTCAGACACAACCATGTGAAAACGAATGAAGAAACGTACCATGAAGTGCTTGATCCATGGCGCATGCTTGATCGTCCTCCATCACTGACAAAAACTGAGTCTGCTTGCACCTGAACGCTGCCAGACAGTCGGCCAACTGACAGTGTAGATCGGACTCCGAGTGTTGACCACCACACCAGTAGGTCTTGGTCAGCGGGAAGTACCATGGCTTCGGCAGACCAAACGACCCTACCCACCAATCAGCCAAATTACTGATTTGGCAACATTTTGCACCACAGGACATCTTTTCAAACTGTAGCTCAATTATGGGCAGCTTCTGGCCGATATTAACACGCCGTAGATGATAAAAATATGAACAGTAGGCCTACAGTGACAGTACAAACAGTTACCAGTACAAAAAGTCCAACCAATTTGTAAAAATTGACTTTGCAGAGATACGCACTCTCATGAGCACTTGTAGTTTATTACTCAAGCCACTTTAAATATTCTTGGCTGACTGACCGACTGATTAACTGAGTGATTTATCAATGGACAAAATGGGTCAATGGGTCAAAATATTCTTCCTTTGAAAATAAAAAACAGTGACAAATGTTAACCACGACCTTAAGGCATGGCTTTTCGATTATGCTTATTCGTAGCAGATGGCTCTGAGAACTATGATTAAAGGGCACTTTACAAGTTAAGTGACTGACTGAAAAATTGACTGAAAAACTACTCATATAATACCTGGATGGACGTTCTCAATGTACCAGGTAAGCAGACCATAGAGCAGAGTGTCAAAGACCATCATGAGCACGACAAGCTGCAGACTGTATTCATCATCCTCCACCGGGGACACTGCAATGTTGTTCCACTGCACGCCAATCCCTTCTATCTCATAGAATGCAAAGTACTTGGCGCCCAGACCAAATGCCGTCGTTGACAGCACCGACTATACACATACGATCGAACGCAATCACTAAGGGTGTGTTCACATAAACATTAGCCTGAGTCTGAGTACCCATATACGAGTTAAGCAAACCAAGGTTAGCATGCATTTCAATGTCAGCCATTCACACCGATATGAGTATGGATTACCTGGGAATTTCACTCATATGAGCAGCTTCTGCGCATGTCGTGTTTCTATCCAACTTGCATAAAGTAAACGACACCTGAGAAGCACTAATTTAACTTTTTTATACGTTATGGTGCATATTTTACATAAGTTATCAATATTTGCAAACAATAAAAACGTTTTCAACTGTTGTCTAAAACAACTGATAAACCGAACGATAGACAGAGATACAGTCAGACCATACAGAGCAAATGCCTGCACTACTGACCACTAGAGACTTGATAATGGCCGAAATGCGATCCCCAGCTGCCTCTTCCCGGATTGCGACGTACATGTACGGCACGTAACTAAGGAAGTAGACGATCCCCGCACAAGCTGCTGCTACTTTAGCCTTCGAGTAGCACGCACTCACCATAAACCTGCGCACAGAATGGTGGCGACTACTAGAAATCACTACATCAAGCAATGCATCAGCAATCTAGCATGCAAGCAAAAAACTAACGACAAACAAAACATCTATTGCTGGAGTGGACCACCCACGAAGTCTTTCCGATGACCTGCAGTTGTGTTTAAAATCGGTGTTGATCGAGCTTGTGGTTTCGGAGATATTGCCATTCAATGATTTAGCAAATCTGGCTTAAATGCTGCCCCAAAAATTTGTATTTTCAGGTTTTCTACTCTAAAACATTATCTGTCACGACTGAGACCCCCAAAAGACACTTTCTTACACAAAATCGCTTCATCATGTGCTAAAATGATAAAATTTGACTTACGAGAAAGCAATGGTAGCAACAGTGAAGACTTCAAGAACCAGGAATATAATGAGAGCATTGCTGTACATGAGGACGCCACCGAACTTAAGCATGACGGTCAGTATGGCCATCGTGATAGACATCTGAGTGAATGTCGTCAGAAACCAAGCCATCCAGTGGACAGAGTTGTTCAGACCCATCATTCTCATTACCTGTAGAACAAAGCAGCAGGATTGAAACAAGAAGCTCAGCTATCACTTAGAGAACAGAGTGTCAGCTTCGCGCTTTCATCTCATCGTTTAGCTTTTTCGAGTTTAGTTGACGACGATGAGGACAATGATGGACGAATTAACTTTAATGTGGCATTAAGTCCTAGGACTACAAGGATACACAACAATAAGTACAACAGTAAAGTCGTGTAGTAGTGTTTGGTGGCGAGGCATAGTGGTAACGTGTTTCATCCGATCAACAAAGTTACTCTACGCCAGGCCGGGTTAGTACTTAGATGGGCGACTGCCTGCAGGCAGGCAAACTATATCGGTATGTAACGAGCCGCCTAAATCAACTCAGCCTTCTATCCCTCCAAGTTTGGTAAATCGAGTACCGGCCTATCTGGCTGGGATTAAGGCAGGGCACGTTCACCTGTGTCGGGTGGCAGGTAACATTGTGTGATCCCATACGGCAGGTGACGCTCCGTAGCTCTGAGATGGGCTCCCCATAAAGAGCTATAGCACCACCTATAAACTTTAACCTTTAATGAGACGTTCTTAGTCAGACTCAGAACAGCTGTAAGACCGTTACATACTTGATTTTTTACGTGTGACAGCAGCTTCTGCTGTAGCGCATCTTAGCCTGCGCAATTCTGTCTGTCTGTCTGTCCATCACACGTGTGGATCAGTCAAAAATGGTGCAAGTTAGAATCACCAAATCTTCACCGTCGGCCGCCTGGAAGACTCTAGTTTCAGGATCCATAAAGGTTTTCCATAAATTCGAAGGGGTCACACTCAGCGAAAGCGCTAAACAACAGAGGGTAAAAAATTGTGACTTTTAGCCAATACGGCTGTGCGAGACGGGTCACGCCTTCTGGCGAGTGTAAATGAAACATCGTTGCAGGGATCGATGAGCTTAGACTTTGTTCGCACCAGGCCTTCAAACATGCAACGCTGTCGTGCGTTTCCCTTTGCGCTTTTCTTGTCAGCAAACCTACATGGCAACGAAAGCATGCATGTCTATAAGAACCGCACCCACACTAGTTTGATGCTAGTTCTTTTCCATGGAACTCACGGGACTATCCGCATAAAAAGTATACCAGCACAAATCAGAGTCTCCGCTGAAGATTTCTGTCACAGTGGTAAACTAGAAAGCAGTCATAGCCCGCAGGTACCTCCGCTAAAGCAATGTTATTCGCCAGGTGGCGTCACCATCTTCACTTTGCCAGCGGTCCCCTTATGCCCCCTTTAACGCAATGGTAACGAAAATTTCAAAGTGATTCAGAATCCAGGATTCCTGCCAGATCACCCCCAAAACTGAATCACTGGTAGTTTGTGCCATGCCCGACATTCCCCCAAAATTTCAGAAAGATCCCTCCATAACTTTTTGAGTTATCTTGCTAACACACAGACAAACAAACAGACAGACAAACAAAAACCGGCAAAAACATTACCTCCTTGGTGGAGGTAAAAAAAAGTGCAGATAGAAGTCAGACCTCTTTGAGTCTCTGTTCCTTCTCATAGACGACTGACTGGACGAGCATAGCGACTGTGTAGACCCAGGATATGGTCAGACACAGTGGCATCACATGCTCTATCATGAATAAAAACCTACATATCAGCACACAGTCGTTCTGTAACATAACATGAAAACATACGTTTTTCCTAGCCATATGATAGAGCCGATCTCAGTTTCTTCAGCCATCAGCCAGACACCAGCTTACACTGTGAGACCACAAATACAGAGCTAGTGAGTCATGTGGTGTGCCTCTTTATGTCCCAGCTTTTGCTGGTACTTGTTGTGCCTACCCACAAAGAGATGGCAGGCTGAGTTAACCTCTGCCCCAGTGGAAAACTTCAACACTCTTTTGAATTCAAGCTCCTCGCATTATAGTGCAAACATCATGTAGTAAACAATAGAAAATATCGAATTTCATTAACCGGAAAGAGGGGAAAGGTCAAATCTGTACAGAATAGCACTAATAAACATCAGACAATGACTGACTAAATAATTACTTAACTAAAAGGTGCTCATAAGAGTGCATATCTCTGCCAAGCGAAGTGTACACAAGCAGACAGACAGATGAACACACAGACACACACATGCACACACACACAGACAGAACGACCAATCTCATAATCTCCTCCAATTCACTTGGTTCCACTAGCGGAGATAATCAAGTGCATCTCAGGCTGAACTGTAAAAGGTGAAAGTGTGAGAGCTGATATCTCACCGGTCCTGCATGAAGCATGGATGCGGCATCTGATGAACAAAGGCTCCCGGCTCAAGTACGTCTCTTCCCGTCTGTACGCTGATTATTGCACGCTCGATCATATCCTAACTCACACAGATCATTGCAAACAAATCAGAGCTGCACAAATTAATGCTTAATTACATCATTAATCGTCAATTTTGTAACAATTAATAACATCTTAACGTTAAATTTTACGCCACATGGAGATTTTTAAAAACAACAACAAAAATGGTGGCATCAAGTGACAACATAATATGCAGTTGGTTGTCCGTCAAGCTGCTGGACATTTTAGGCGCTGACAGTAAATTAGGTCAACGGTATCAATAAACAAGTCTAGTTTGCCTGGTGCCTGATCCACCACCATTTAAATTTTCGACGTTCGGGAACCTTGATCTCTGACCTAGTAAACTGAAAACTGGCACACTGGTAGCTCCTCCCCTCTGAAATTTTGTTTTTATGCCTCTCAATTATTCAGTTAGGAATCCTAATAGACAGATAGACATATGGATGGAGCTGGTGCATAAAAGATGTGCAAAAAGCAACAGAAATAAACTAAGGTCCAGTTTTTCCATCGCCAATCAAATCAAATTTGATCTCCAATTTACTGATCTCTGATTAACTTGATGTTCGAGTTGATCGATAATCAACCAAGTTTCCTTTATCCATGCATTTTCGATCACCAATTACGTAATCGGCGATTAGCTGATTGGCCGTCAACTGAACCTACTTTACGCCAGTCTGGACAGCTGACCTTAATTTGCAGTGTTGTGCTAAATTACCCAGCATGCACAGCGAGTGGACGCCGACGCCAGTAAACGTTGTCATAGCAATGATATCAATGATAATCGTCCATATCGTCTGCTGTCAAAAATACGTTCTATCACAAATCAACGTGGGAGCGTCTATCCATTTTATTTCTTTGCAGTATAAATTGATCAGTAGTGATCAATCGCCATGCCTGAAACTTCATTTTAATGCAAGAATTACCGTTCTGATTGGCAAAGTGAAGCGATGTTCGTGGTGCGAATAAGCAACAAACTGCAGATTGCCACGTTTAATCATCAATTATCTGACTTAATCGGCCAACATTTGGCCATCAACTTGATGGGAGATTTGATGGACGATTAGCCGCTAAGTGGCGATGGAAAAACGGTCATTGAGATTATCTCCGATCAAGTCCCAATGTTAATCGGAGATCAATTTGATCGGCCATCAAATGTGCATGGAGAAACGAGACCTAAGTACTATAAGTAGAGCCATCAAATAAGGGCATTAATTAATGCATTAATATGTTAATAAATTAATGCTTGTTAAAAAAATTAACCTGCATTTAATTTACTAAATTCCGTGAAGCAAAAGTTCCAATATTCCATTAAACTGCGGTTATTTGACAATTAAATAAATTCAAGCAACTGAACTGTAGTATACGTTCCACCACTACTGTAAATAAATATTATTCAGATGACAGGCTAATGATTTCTATGACGTCAGTTATTGTTGAAAAAATGTGTTTCTATTTGCTTTCTAACTTTCTATATTCTACAGACCAGGGTAACTCCCCCTGCTCACCTTCTCAATGGGCCTGAGTGTGTTAATAACGTATTAATTAATGAGTTTTAAAAATTAGCATTTCGGCAGCTTTAATTAGAAGTAAACTGAACTAAATTTCAGTTAAATTCAGTTGCATTGCATGGATGGTACAAAATAAACGAATCGGCAATTCCATTCATATCATTTCATTTCATCTCGCAAAGCAAAGTGACTTCTGTACATGCCCTAAGTGGACAGCGAAGTAATCGAAGTAGTCGTTGTACCTGAAGCCAAACAAATCCAAACTGATAATATCGGTCTGATGCACTGCCCGGCCCAGGGTGCCAGTACTTGTCACGCACTGCTTTGGTGGTGGCGGTGAACGAGGCGTTCTGACGTATCTTATAGACAATGTGAGCCGGCAGCGAATGACTCTCAACCACGTTCTCAAAGACCACACCTAAGCACAACATAGTAACAACAGGCAACATTCATTTGTCAAATATGTTCTCAACGCCGTGGCCTATAAGCATAGACCTCCCACGATATAGCAGATCGAGAATTTACAGTTACATGTGATCATCCAGTCAAACGCACTTGTATCTCTTTCGACGATCCGACTTTCTGCATGGCATATGTATATTGCCTGCCATAAAATGTAGCCAACCGTTTGTTTCGCAATAGCTTCAGCAAATGTTGACAATTTTAATAATTCGTCCACTTTGCATATGGAGAAAAACCGCAGAGAAAACTAATACTAAAACTACCATCTCACCTAAAATCCATGTACACTACAAAACTTACACTGCGATACACCATTCTATAAGCTCTATGCATCAGCTTGGCTCTATCTAATAAATGACGTGACACACAGAGCAGATAATACGACAACGCCTCACTCACTGGCAATGACAGTGACGTTGTTGGCGTAGGCATCCTCAAGGAAGTAGCGGACTAGCTCGTCCTCGGTCTCAAAGCCATGAAAGACATTGATGTTAATGCCTGCGACTAATGCTAGCCAGCTGCAAGCTGCCTGGTCCACATTATCCAACTGATGCAGGAATGCCCCCTGACTCATCACGGACCGGTCCAGAGGATGTGACAAAAAGTCCCGCACCACGCCACTTTTTAACAGATGCCACAGGCCCGGCATGCGATGCAGCACTCTGTGCATCTGCAACACAAAGGATACAAAATACACTCATAACCGATATTTATATACAATTTCAGCTAAACTATCAAGCCTATTATCATCAAATCATACACAAGACAGAACAGATGTCCAACAGTATACACACTGCACATAAGCATAATCGCTATGTCCATTTAGTATTAATGAATTAATTGCTAATTATTGTCAACTATTAACTGACTTAGATTACTACTATCGAGCAAGATGCTGCCTTTCCGTGTGCTCTAGTAGAGGCGTAACTCAGCCTCCTATCCGCAGTGGGATAAAAAATTAGTACTGGTTTACAGTATAGTGGATGAAAGTAAGTGGCAGTGTCTGCTGTCTGCACTGTAAGTCCAATTGTTTGCTGATGTGAGCAATGGATGGCCGTATAGTGTGCTGTGGTATCATTAGCTCATTCCAATCAGCCACCACTTCTGAGATTGTAAAGCAACTACGTTTGTAATAAAATGTAAATATCGTTAAATGTGTTACCTCGATTATTTCTTCGATGTTATGCTTAGTCGAATTCTGCAGCAAATATTCTCGAATTTCAGCGGAAATTATCGTCCACTTGCGTGCGTACTCTGACACCGTGTCCACCAATGAGAAAGTCCCATTTGCCTATTTGCATACCAATGACGAAATTAAAAAAACTTAACAGTAACAGAAAACTATTCAGACTGAGCACTTTGGACAAATTAAAGAAAAACATGCATAAATGACACAAACTCCAAAGTCCAAGAAGCATTTGGTAAATATTTAAAAAATACTTATTTTCTCAGCACAAATTTTTTATCAGAATCATATCTTTAAAAATTTATCAGCTATTAACATTTTTTGACAATTCAATGTGCTAATTTTAAATAACAACATCAAATAAACAAAGAAAGAGCCAAGACAGACAGATTTGTAAAGAACCCTCCATATATATTTTCAATCTGATGACAACATGCAACCTAAGATAAATTAATAAAACAAAATGGCTGAAAAAAATAAAATAGACAGATACAAGTAAACCATCTCAACATCTGTCTGTAGTTAGACGCAATGAGTACAAGGAAAAACTGGGGCGTAAACAAACACATCGTGCAATGCAGTAGCCCCATATCCATGGTCTGGCAGTGTAAACTGGTGTCTGACTGAAGGCTGAGTAAACAACAGAGATCTGCATGACCCTATGACTTTACATTTTTATCTCTGCCAAGTGTGAACGTAGTGAACACTGGAGGAGATTACGAGACTGGTCGTTCTGTCCGTCGTTGTGTCCGTTGTTCCATGTGTGTGTGTCTGTGTACACGATGACTAATAATAGCAATGACGTCATTGCACCAACAGCACAAGCAGCAACCCCGGCTGTTACATCAACCTCCCTCCCCTGCAGTGCAGCATAAACAAACCTTGCTGATGATTTGGTTAGCAGCAGTATTGTTTGGAGCATAGAGAACTTTGGGATTGTTATAGAGCGCATGAACAATCATTCCGATGCTCTTGAGTTGTGTCTGACTGAACCCCAGATCATCTGACACAGGCAACAGACATTGCGACTCAATAATTAGGAAAAAATAACTAAATAACAACCAAAATGTTTAAAAAAATTAATCACCCCAGCTGAATCACTATTTATCAGCGTACGTTGCACATACTGTTTGAACTAAATACAGCTCAAAAGCTCAAATGCATTACGAGAAAAAACTAAGTTAATAGTAAAGATATGAAAACTGCAGTTAACTATTCAAGTAATAAATATATTAATCATGATACATTTTGGCACACTGAAAAATGTAGTAAGAACTGCAATGCCAAAACTGCCTAAAACAACAATAAATGCAAGTTTTATTCACGTTTTAAAACGTAGACAAAATGACAAAAATAAACTGAGTGGAACTGAAATCACTTAGTTTGTTTTGCAAAATAAAAATAAACATAAATTGCTAGTTCATTCGTTTTGTACAGTTGATGTAACAAAACACAACTCAACTGGCAATTCAGTTTATTTAAAGATCGACGGACACCAAAATTAACGCATATATTTAATTCATTTTCCCAAAATTGCATAATGTTCTAATAGCTTTGACAGTAATATCAGCACCCAGCGTTTTGTGAGCACGAAGAAATTTAGCTTTAAAATCGACGAGCTAAGAAAATCACGTAAAAAACGTGCCGCCATATTGGCATGTAGGCGCCCCCGGTGACGTCATCATGAATATTAATGGCTAAGGCTAGACTGATGACGTCGTCAGCTAGGCCATTGATATTCATGATGCTATGGGCTAGGGTCATGACGTCACTGGGGCACTGATAGATTAGAATATTTCGGATAACGTAACATAATGCTGAATTTCGTTTGAAATTGCACATTAATTTTGTATATTTATGAAGCTCAAACAATGTATTATATACGCAAGGTTAGATGTCTAATTTAAATCTACATAAATTGCGCGACTGAGTTTGACCATGGCCATGGACCTTTAAGTCCTGTTGCTTAGTACACTCTCTACACACAACTGAGCTCAGATTTCATTTCAAAGTTCTGTCACAGTGAACACGCCTTTAGTTTCGGCATCATACAATGGCATCCGGTTAGCTACCGAGATTGATGTTCCGGGAAGATTTCGAGATCATGTCTTCGCTGATCGCAGACTTGCTACACAATGTAGTCTGCATTGCAACCCAGATGCGAACCAGTCCGGCGTTCTTACTCCAACCATCATCATCATCAGCAGCAGCAGCAGCTCCAGATGACTGCTGACGACCCTGAGCAATTTCATTAACATGTTGCAACCATCTGGCAATATAGTGGTTTTCACGCAATGCAGGTGCCAGTAATTTGTGGAAGTGCGAAACGTATACTGCATATGACTGGCTGGTTTGAAAAATCACGTGACCACGTTGATTCTGCAAAATACTGCACCCCTCAGACCTGTGATTTTAAAGTAGCCTAAACCGTGGAATGCAAAAATTATGCTGTGCTAGTTATTACTATCAATAAGTACAATGCATATACGTAAACATGAATAGCACTGAATACACAAACAGATATTTGTCCCATGATTAAGGCATCGGAGCTTAAAAAATGCCAAGTCTGTGACAGTGCGGCTTGAGATAGCTCGTCGCCCAGTGTTCCAGAGGGAACACGAGGACTTAATTCTAAGTCTAAATCTAAAGCCCAGCGATCGTCAATATGATTCATAACTCCCTACACCCTTTTAGTCCACTTGCTTAACTATCAAAAAACACAAAATCGTGCATTTTGTGAATAAAAACATGAAATTTTCGGACTAAGCCCACAATGATGAGTAGATTTATTTTGGATAAATATTTTGGATTTCAAAATTTTCAAAAAAGCGAAAATCCAACATGGCTGCCAAAACGTCATAAAACTTACCTACAGTCAGGACGATTGCTGCAAAAATCGGTGCTAATAACATCAAACTGTGCACAAATGTCCAAAATAACACTCTAAACATTTTTAGATATAGTTCCACCATAAACTTTAATCGCATAGCAAGGGTTGCTAAGCAACACTTTTTTCCTTAGCAACCAGCGCGTAAATCCGCTATAACTTGATTTCAATATCACATAATCTGAAAATTCTTTGTATCCATAGGGTTTTTAATTGGAGTCTGCCATTTTATTGGTCTCCATAAAATATGTTTCTGGCCGACCCCTGTTACCATGGCAACGAAATATTATGACAAAATAGGCTACAATTCAGCTTGTCGAGATACGTCCGAGATTGTTGCGTGTTACTAGAGGTTTTGGGTCTTGGGCAATTGAACAATGTCCGTCAAATTGTAGCAGAACTGACCTTTGTTGCCAAGGCAACAAAACTTTGAGAATTTAAAGGTCTGTAGTCACCAAAATTAACATATACATTTTATCCATTTTCCTGAAAGTGCAGAATTCTATGATAACTTTGACAGTAATATTGGCGCCCAGCGTTCTGTCAACACGGAAAAATTTACCTTTGAAGTCGACGATCTACGAAAACGAAGTAGAAAACGCGCCGCCACGATGACCTGCGGTGACGTCATGAGTTTGGCCTATAAACGTCGTGAATTAATATTCATGACGTCTATAGGCTATGGCCTAGCCTAGAATGATGACGTCGTTGGCTAGCCATTAATATTCATGATCTATATGGGCTAGGGTCATGACGTCACTGCGGGCACTGATAGAT
>Ga0056128_1010029_pt1 | contig 11825 bp, 4 predicted proteins | sample WorMetLIZISLAND2_FD_71113 | JGI IMG/M metagenome (GOLD analysis project Ga0056128, IMG submission 71113) | Marine gutless worms symbiont microbial communities from Max Planck institute for Marine Microbiology, Germany - Olavius geniculatus... ... | reverse complement strand
TCCCACATACAGGCTTGCCATTATGTTAAACAAATAACAAAATCCAAGATGCTGGAGGCAGCAGTAGTAGTAGTTGTTGTTGTTGCTGTGTACAAAGTAACTGTTCAGTGACCTTTCAAACTTTAATAAAACCGCAAATATTATATATAAAAAACTGCAAGCAATTCATTTAATGTTGTACAAGCGCTGATGTAAAACGGCAAAAATCAAAAAGTATAAGTGCGAACTAATGTATTAGCTTAGACATTTAATCTGTTCTCAGTAGCCAGATATAAACGTCTAAGCTAATGCATAATGTTCGTGCTTATACTTTTTGATTTTTGTCGTTTTACATCAGCGCTTATACAACATTAAATGAATTGCTTGCAGTTTTTTAATATATAATATCAAGACGAAGAGAAAAGAAACAGATAATAAAACAGACATTCACTATCTCACCAAAGAAAGTCAGACAAAGAATTAAACCATCGATCTTAACAAAGGCAAAGGTTCGACCTATCGACGCTTCCTGTCGCACAACGTATGGACAGATGGTCACTACAGACAGAACGCTCAAAACGGTCTAATAATTTAACGTTCGAACAGCAGAAAGTAGGACTCGAGTGTGCATGAAATATTTCATTCATCAGAGTTAAATTTTTTTTGCATCACTCAACACTTAATTTACCCTTGAAGTGCACATGGCAGGGGAAAATCGCAAAAAAACACTTGAACTCCCAATTTTGGGGGTTCAAGGTCATTTAAGATCATCGATATTTTACCTCTGAAAAGCTTTTCACCGATGCTTGTTATGATATGCAGCATGTCTATGCCTATCTGCAACTGTTTTCACGCTAGACGAGCTAATGTCTGTAAAACAATGACTTTTTAGAAAAGTACACCTTTTTGACGCTCGCATGCGCAGGCCTCTTTGAACCTAGGGGGTCAGAACTTAGTCTATTAAAAACTACGTTTGATGCTGAAAATTTCATACACAGGTTGCCTTGGTCTATCTCCAGCCATTTCAGTGCAATTCACTATTGAAATGTGTGTTGCAGCGCAAAATCGCGAAAAATTCACTAAAACCCTTATTTTGGGAGTTCAAGGTCGTTCAAGGTCATCGATATTGTTACGCCTAAAAGCCTTGTCACAAATGCAACTGTTTTCACGCTGGGCGAGCCAATAACAGTAAAATACAAGCTTTTTAGAGGAGGTACCCCTCTGTGACGCCCTCGTTCGAGGGAAACTCCCTCACCCGGAGCACAAAATTTTGTCACGAACAACTAGAGTCCTTGGGGCAGCCCACAGTGAAGATTGTGTGATCCCAGCTTGCACCATTTTGATAGGGCTCAAGAGTGTGACAGATAGACAGACAGACGGACGCCCTGCAGGCCATGGCTAAGACGCGCGAAGCATTCTGCTGTCGTGCGTAAAAATACAGTTTTAACAAATTTTGTAATCCCGGGGTTTGGAAACTACCAATCCAGAGATTTTGGGTAGTCAAAAACGGCCGGGATCCTGAAATTTAGGATCCCAGGATTGCAAACACTAGCCAAGACCCCAATACACCATACGGTCACCCATGTCTAGTCATAATGTTGATGTAGGTTGCACGGTTTTGCCTTGTAGGCGGGCCAGCGGCAGATGGGACAGCAGTGGTTGTCACGGCCCAGCCATCCCATGATGCACTGCTGGTGGAACGAGTGTCCGCAGGGTAGTCCACACAGCAGCGCGCCGTAGCGGTAGTTTTCCAGGCAGATCGAACAGTCCGTCATCACAATTATTCCAGCTGGAAGTCCCCCACTGGAGCCGAAGTCTTCATCCGAACAGGACACGTTCTGCGAAAGACGGTGGTGGTCCAACTTGTCAGACAGGGTACCAGATGGGTTTCGGTTGGATCGATGTGCACGGTGTTGCGGGGAAGAGGTGCTGTTAGATCCGTGTAAACTTTGACCTTTGGACGAGGACCCATAAAATCCGCACGGATGTTCACCATGGGAATAAGATGGGGACCCATCAGATCTACGCGCATGCTCGCCATGGAAAGGGGTTCTGCGAGATCCATGTGAACTCTGGCTGCGGGATGAGGACTGCTCAGATCTACATGCAGACTGGCCGTAGAATGAGGGCCTGTTAGATCCATGTAGAACGTGCCCTGAAGATGAGTTCCCATCAGATCTATCACTAGGATCAGACACCTGATTACCATCACCTGTACCGCCACCACCAAGACCACACATGCAACGGTAGTTGCCGTCCATCAGGTACTTGGCACACGCTGACTCAGACTCAAGCCGCTCCTGTTCCAGTTCTTGCTCGGATCTGCGCGGTAGTGCAGCGGCAGACTGGAGGGCTCGGCAGCGCTCGCAGACAAACAGCAGTGGGCGCTGCTGACCAAACCACGGCGTCCAATTCGCATCCAATGCCCCCGATGTGTCACCTTGACAATCCTCCGATGTTGCTGCTTCCCCCGCTGTACCATCGTCGTGATCTCGAGATGACTCGGGGTCACTTCCGACGTCCGAATCAACGCGGCAAGGACCCCGATGTCTCCATACCGGCAGGTTGTGTATATACTGTGAAGAGATGATGGGCTGCAACCACAGATTAGGTACAGCCAGGCGTTCTATCAAGAGTTCCATGCCGACCTCTGCCCCCGAGGTACCAGTGCCATGGGGGTGGCTGGACCAAGAACGGTGAGGGGGCACCTGCAGAACTGTGCTTAGGTATGACTCCCACTGTGTGCTCCATAACCACCGACCCAAACCACCATACTCTGCCGACCCATCGTTCGCAGGGTCAGCCGCTGGACCAGCATAGATATGGTGCAGCCAACCAACAATGACAGCATAGAGAACGAATGTAACGACGAGGTAGAGCCAGCCAATCATGGTTGACGACCACCACAGCCAATCGGATCGCACGGCGCCAGCGAATCGGGTCATTCCAATGATACGTAGAGCAGTTAGAACGTGGTCGAATGCAACATCAACGTAAGGCAGCTGGAATAGCCCTAGAACTGGCAGCCAGAGCAGAATCAAGAGGAAGTTCCACTTCACCGTACACCACAGGGCACGACCAACACGCTTGAGAGCACCGCCACGAGTTATAAACAGTTCCAGTGAGCAGGCGAGGTTCACAATCACCAGACTTAGCAGGAATATGTCATTCACCTACAACACCAATAACAGCCATACGAATAAACTTATCCACAACTACGGAATTCATTCCTGAGCTACAGTTTTCCAGGTGCCCGGGATTCCCGGACTTTCACATTCCCACATTCCAGAAAATGAAAACGGCTAGACATATGGGGAAATCAGGAACGGTGGTCAACGATCGCTGGAACTGGCACTAACTCGGGCTGTCAGCAATCTGCAGGGCAGTCTGTGGAACTGTTGGGTTCAGTTTTTGTAACTTTTAGTACTGAAACTGAGGATTATATTCGTAACTAGAAACTGCACAACAATGAACGTAAATTACTTCATGTTGCTCGAACTTTTTCTGATGTCCAAGTATCGCCAAATGTAAATGTAAAACATGGTGTTTCATAAAAAGGCACTCTTTTTGTTTCTTTTATAACTCAGTCGAATGGTGATCAATTTGCATGAAATTTTTTAATTATATGAGCAAAATGTGGCCGTTAATTATATATTCTTTGCTAGTCGTAATGTAATGCTGACGTCATAATGTGTCGTGAGTACGAACTGGCCTGTCTCAACTGGTTCTGTCAGTAGCTACCCTGCTTCGATGGTGAACTTTATCTGGTTTACTGATGAAAAATGTTTATCATGTCAGCACTTAGCAACATGTAGGCATAAAATCAGGTGTCTCGCAGTCCAAAAACTCATCCATCTCGTAAGCGGAGTGTGCTGGTGCACTGTCTTGCTGAAAGATGTAAAAGTTAAGCTATCCCCACAAGTGTCTGAATGTGAGATAATTTTGGTAGGACGAGGTTAGACTTACCACTAAACTTATTATGAGCTAGTGAAAGCCTACTGCTCAATCAAACGACACCATTTTTACCGAAGGATAAAAATATATATTCAATAGAAGCAAACAATATACAAGCAACTATACATACTGTCACAACTATATCATTGAAACGCTATAAATGAACTTAAGCTAAACACTAGCTCAGAATGAGGAGCATGAAATTACCGAGTAAAGCAAGAAAATATTATGCCTTACACTCACACAGCAACACTAGTAGTTTTAGTTTAGTGTTTCTACGTGTTTTTATCGTGTTGTAATGTGTTCTTGAAGTGCAGTTTGCACTTATACCATGCTAATCAGTTCGTAGTGATAATGATGACGATGATGATGTGTGGTCTATAAGGTGACAAAGGCGTGCGGTAAGCCCCTGATTAACGAGGACAAGTCACGAGAGCTAATCCGATTTCGATGATGGATAGTTGAGTGATTTTGATAGACTGTGTGATAGTTTGTCTGTATGGAAGTTGTGATTTAACTATTAGTGTTGCTGAATGAGTGTAAAGCATAGTATTCTCTTGCTTTACTCGGTAATTTCGTGCTCCTAATTCTGAGCTAGTGTTTAGCTTAAGTTTATTTATACTGTTTCAATGAAATAGTTGTGACTGTATGTACAGTTGGCTGCTTAGGCCTATATGTTGACACTATAAGATTGTATCTGTTCAGTCTGTACTGATTTATCTGAGCTGATATTGACAGGAAAACTCTGTACGAGGATTTATTGGATTATATCTATGTGATTTGCTGACTGTTGAGACTTCTGCATTGTTATTCAGATATTGTATATATTGCACTTTGCTTGTATATTGTTTGCTTCTATTGGATATATATTTTTATCCTTTGGTAAAAACGGTGTCGTTTGATTGAGCAACCACACGCCTTTGTCACCTTATAGACCAATTATAATCTAGGGACTACACAGGCTCCCCTATCACCAATATAATGCTATATTACAAAATGGCCAAAATTGCCAACCAATAGCTATGAGATTATTCAGATCACGTGATAGATGGGCGGAGTTGCACAATAATCTAGCCCACTGATTGGCGCAACACCTGCGGCAATACCATCTACATCATACGTACAGGTGACAACTAACACTGTCATACTGTGGGATCCAATACAATACTCGGCAATGTGATGCACCACAGCCTTACAACGACGAACCTACGCGAACGGCCATCCGCACAAAGGTTTTGTCTTACGCCGACGAATACTACACGAACGTGCGACAAACAAACTACTGTGTGGAAAGACAAAATAAATCGGCAAACTCACGAAACTGAAATGCAGTCAACACTCAACAAGCAGTGTTAAATAAATCGACATCGATAAATACAACCCGACAGGAAGTCAGTCGCGACTCTGCGATAAACACACAGGTTAACCTAAGTCGAACAATAAGTGCGACCTGACAGTGTAAGTGATCGTATTGGGGATTTCTGTGGCTACAACGTTAAAACTTCAACAGTTTGTCATCAATAAACCAGATAAAGTTCGCCAACGACGCAGGGCAGATATTCAGCAAGTCTGTCAGCACCGATTGCAATAAGCCAGTTTGTACTCGCAGCACACTATGATGTCAGCACTACATCACGACTAGCGAAGAATATTTAATTATCAGCCATATTCTGTCCAAACATTTCAAATTATTATTTCTTCAGCTACACCTGGTAAAAATTTCGTGTAAATTGATCATCATTTGACCAAATTATGAAAGAAAAAAAAGGGTGCCTTTTTATGAAACACCGTGTATAACACCTGAGAAATATATAACGATCATTAAAACTTTGTTTTGTCTGGGTCCATTTGTGTATGGCTTTTCATAGCAGCAGTGTATCAAAGTAAGGATTATATTATCGATGAATACCTGGTATACATAACTTATAAAGTTACCATTTCAACCTGTAAGTCTATTCAGACACAATACTGCTGTCGCTTCCGCAGTCAGGAAACTACTACTACTACTACTACGGCAACTACAACTGACCTCGGGATGGAGTGTCCGTAAGAGAAGAGCCATGGACTGGTAGCTAAGGTATTCCCCAGGGTGCTCTCCGAAAGTCCGCATGTGCTCCGGAGTGATTACCTTGTACGTCGGAATTTTCCGCTCCACATTAGGACCGGGCTCTGATAGCTTGCGAGTGTCAGAATGGTCAGGGGACTTTCCGGGGGATTTTCCAGGCTTCTTGGTGTTGGGGGATGACGTTTTGAGTTGCATGGCGCCGAACTTGACGCGGCCTGTGAACTTTACACTGAGTACTGAAAAGAACATTGGAGGAATCTTCATTACCGATAGCAATATCACTCGCACCTACAATAGCAACAACAAACATTGCTGCTTTTCAATAGGCAAAGTAACACAAAGAGTGCCATTCCGCACACAGGGGGGGGCATTGGTGGGGTGTTCATGTCCCTTACTGTGATGCATGGCCAGACCTACGGTTACCTTCCCAGCTGCAGAGGCGGCAGTCAAACCAGCAACCTCGTGGTCAATCAATCAATCAATCAATCAATCAAAAAATAACCACTTACAAAAGTGACCAGTGGTGTACAACACACCTAAAAACTAGAATAAAACCTAAGGATAATGTACAAAAAGTAAAAACTACTTAGAGATAAAAAGCTCGCTGAAAAAGTAAAGTTTTTAAGTTTTGTCTGAATGATGCAGTGTCAGATAGTTCTTGAAGTGATGGTGGCAGCTCGTTGCCCGAACTTAAGTCGTGTGCGTGGTTGCTCGTAGCGGAGATTGCTGCTGGACCGAAGTCATGTTCGTGATGTGACACTGGCTGTTTGTGTGACAATGTCAGTAAGATAAGACGGTGCTTGTGGCGTGTGAATTAAATGCATCAGCAAACATAGTTTATAGGTGATGCGGTATTGCACCGAAGCCAGTGTAATTGCTATTGTAACGTGGTCGCGAGGAGCGACAAGTTTGATCAGTCTTGACTGCAGCGTTCTGAGCACGTTGAAGTGGTGCAATAGTGGATTTTGGCAAACCAGCTAGTATAGCGTTGCAGTAGTCCAGTTTGCTTAGTATGAACGCCAAAGTGAGAGTGGCTGTTACCTCCGGCCCAATTAGCTGTCACCGTTTAACATGATACCATTACAGAATCAAGACACACTAACAACACCAATCCACAATACTTAAACAATGTCTTCAGCAGCCATTTAAACTGTACAAAGTTAATTGTGGTTAGTCACAGATAGACTTGAAAGCTGTTCCACTAACTGCTGCTGCTGCTGCTGCGACTACGACTACGACTATTACTACTATTACCAGAGATGTAGTTACGTGGTACTTGTACTTGTATTTGAATAGTACTTGAGTACCATTTTGAAGTACTTCTGCTTGTACTTGAAAGTCAGGTACTTGTCAACATGAGGCAATTACTTTATTTTTATGCGCAAAAGCAGCTACTGCTTTCAGCGTGTCTTAGCCATCGCAATTCTGTCCGTTCGTCCGTCTGTCCATCTGTCTGTCACACGGGTGGATCAGTCAAAAGCAGTGCAAGCTAGAATCACCAAATCTTCACCGTCAGCTGCCTGAAAGACTAGTTTCAGGAACCGTAAAGATTTTCCATAAATTCAAAGGGGGTCACCCCAAACCAAAGCGCTAAATGAGATGGGGGTGGGCAAAATTTGTGATTTTTGGCCAATAAGTCGCTGTATCTCAGTAACGGTGTGAGATAGGGCCTAGGTTACTATTAATCACTAATAGGAAGTTGTACACTGGCTCTCGATTGGCGCCGAATTCAATGACCTTGAACGCCAAAATGGAGGGTTTTATGGATGTTTTTGGCGATTTCGGGCTGCGACACAAGTCTATATATCATTCACAAGGTGGAGCCACGGAACTATTGTTATGTGCACTTCGGCATGACTGTAATAAGGGTGTTGTATTTTATACAAAATTCCTGCAAATCTAACTCAAACAGCGACATATTTTTGTTATACGATTTCGTTGTATTGTGAGCGCAATAAATTATTATTTAGTACATTTCTGCTGCACAGTATTGGTAAAACAGCTTGCATATCTTACAGCGTAATTCTTGACATTTTGTTCGATGGTGCTGCCACCTCGGGAATTGGTTTACAACGCCCAGCACTGACTAATGCTGATTGATTGCACTGATTGACGTGTTTTTTATATTTTTATAAAATATTTTTTTATTTTTATATTTTATATTTTTACACGGGAAAGCAGCTACTGCTTTCATTGCATCTTAGCCATCGCAATTCTGCCCGTCCCTCTATCTGTCTGTCTCTCCGTCTGTCCGTCCGTCACACGGGTGGAACAAGATAAAGCCTAGGTTACTATTAATCACTAATAAGAAGTCATACACTGACTGTTGATTGCAACCGAATTCAATGACCTTGGATGACCTTGAACCCCAAAATAGGAGTTTTTGTGGATTTTTTGGCGATTTCAGGCTGCAACACAAGTCTATATCATTCACAAGCTGGCGCCACACAACTATCGTTATGCGATCCAGATAGAGAATTTAGTATTTGTATATTAACTTAGCGTGAAAGCCCCAATTTTTAGCTAAACTACTGAATAAGAACTGCTATAGGCTTCCGCACGTCTTGTGAGCATTAGCTCAAATTTCTTGTTATTTTCTGATACTCAAACAGTATGCCTAATGATTGAGTGCAGTGCCTGAAGCTGTCCAATAATTCTACAAAAACAGACATGGAAACAGGCAACGTTGCAGTGAAATTCTTTTATTAACCAGCAATTCAATTAGTTAGTGACTGTGTTCACCAATCGCTGCTATTTAGTTGTTTAGCTGTACAGTGTGGGACATTAAAACCCACCAATTTTTTTTTATTATAGCCTAACTTAAAACAGAGTGATCCAATTGTAACAAATTTTGGCACATAAATGGCCATCAAAACCTAACTCAATGTCTGCCTTTGCGTTACCTGAAAAATCAAAACAGATGAAATATGCATTAAAGTCAACAAAATAACTTCAATCTTTCTGGATCAGTAGCTCCTAGCAGTGAATCAGTTACAAAGTTTGACTGTCTTGCAGTAATGTGTTTAAGCTGCTGATGAATTTGAAAAGTGACTGGTAATGTCTAATGTCTGAATTAGTCTGGAACAAAACATTGTCGACACCACTGTCAATGAATGGAGAACCCGTCTCCATGCCTGTGTTCACAATGGGTCAAAATTTTCTATAGACAATTAGAAAATAGAAAATTAGATAACCTATGAGCCACAGCGATAAAGATTTGGACAAAATGTGTTTCTGTGCATTATCTTGCTTAACTAATAATACAAGTTTTGATAAAAAATTAAAAATGCAATATTGTGTTGGTTTTTTCCCAAGTAGTGCAGCAGCAAACATTAGGTGAGATGGGAAATTGAACCATCATTTGATGGCCAGTTGTGTCAGAAATATTTGTAGCCTGCCAGAAATATTAAAACTGGATTACCCTTTTTTAATATGTTGTAAGAAAAATTTGGCATTTTTGTTCCCCATAGTTTAGTGGGCTTTAGCTACATCGAGTACTTGGGTTGTACTTGATAAATAATTTCAAGTACTTGTACTGGTGGCTGTGGTACTTGCCATGTCTCTGATTTTTTACCACTACCACTACTGCCAGTGATACCTTCTCAGACTTGCGTTGGAACTGGTACCAGTCACCGTGTAGTGTTTCTGCATCCTTGATCCAATGAACTCTGGAAGCGAGGTTTCTGGCAACCCAATCGAACACAGACTGGGGTCTCGCAGAGCCTGTGTAGGTCTTTATGACGACGTGATCCTTGGCACGGTAGCCCTGAGGCATCGCAACGATCAGCTGCGACTCATACCAGCCCTTCCGATCACATAGCCTGCAATAAGACATGACTTATACCAGCCTGTACAATCACACAGCCTTCAGTCAAGCATGTACAAGCTGTGACTTATGCCAACACAGGGTGCAATAAGACACTACAAGCCACAACTTATGCAGACATAGCCTGCAGCAAGTAACGTACACGGTGTTTTATAAAAAAAGCACCCCTTTTTGTTTTTTTTCATAATTCACTCAAATGATGATCAATTTACATGAAATTTTTACCAGTTGTAGCTGAACAAATACTAATTCAAAATATTTAAACTAAATATGGCAGTTGATTACATATTCTTTGCTAGTTGTGACTTAATGCTGATGTCATAATGTGTTGTGAGTACAAGCTCGCTTGTCTCAAGTGGCGCTGTCAGTTGCTACCCTGCTTTGATGGTAAACTTAAGCTGTTCGCTAATAAAAAAATGTTTATTGTGCCAGCACTAAGCAACATGTGGACATGAAATCAGGCGTCTCACGATCCAAAAACGCAACCATTTTGCAAGCTCAGTGTGCTATTGCACTGTCTTGCTCGAACGTGTAAAAGTCCCGCTATCCACACAGACACGTAAATGCGATTGCTTTGCACATTTTTTTTGTGGCTGCAACTGTAAAACTTCAAAAATTTGTCATCAACGAACCAGATTTTTCACCATCGGAGCAGGGTAGCAACTGACAGCACCAGTTGAAACTAGCAAGCTTGTACCCGTGACATATTACGACATCAGCGTTACATCATGCCTCACAAAGAATATTTAATCAACTGCCATATTTTGTTTAAAAAATTTGAATTGGCATTTCTTCAGCTACAACTGGTAAAAATTTTGTGTAAATTGATCATCATTTGAGTGAATTATGAAAAACAAAAAGGGGTCCCCTTTTTATGAAACACCATGTATAAGCTGCAACTTATAGCAGCACTTCCAATCACACACCAGCGTTGACTTGCAATCACACATCCTGCAATCAAAGCCACGTTTCAAAACCCGGGCATCACCCCATCAGAGACACTTGTGAATCCCGCTGACTACTGAACACGTGTTGCATTTTATTTGCCAGCAGTTTCTTAGCAGCCTAGCTACTGCTGATAATCACGTGAATACGCGTCACTAGAAAAAGTTTTTCACAAACTCAATTCCAAATAAGTGAGCAAGTAAGGTCTAATTGTTATGATTGGTATAACTCAACATATGGTCAAGCGAGCAGTCGAATATCATGGTGTAGAGCCCAAAGCGAGGGACCTTCCTGACGAAGGCTTTCCAGTCCACCTCAGTCAACAACAACTACTACTACTACAACTACAAACAACAAAAACTACAACAGCAACAATAATTACTACTACTCTACTAATTTCGATTAATGTTTGGAGATGAATTAATTTCATTAAGTGCAGCCCTAACAAATACCTACCTACCTATTTACTTACTCATTTACCAGTACAAGCCAAGACTTATATCTACACAGCTCTATAACTACACCAACAACAACAACAACAACAACAATTACTACTCACGCATGGTCAAGCGAGCAGTCAAATATGCCGGTCTGGACTCCAAAGCGAGAGACTTTCTTGACGAAGACTTTCCAGTCCACCTCAGACATGAATGGTCGCTGTCTGTCCCTGAGTACTTGTACGACCCACACACTGTCCTTGAGATCTTCAACTTCCTCATAGAAATGACTGCCACAGCTGAAGTTTGTTAACACAGCACTGGCAGAAGATGAAGGGTCTGACTCGGAGATTGCCTTTACTGCTGTTTCTACTTCCTCTTCGATTACATCACCTACAACAACAACAACAACTACACTGTGTCCCAAAAAAAACATCCCCGACATTTTCGACTGTAACGTGAAGAAGGATTATCGGATTTTAATAATTTTTGATACGAGTATTCCTGAGACAACTTGTCGTCAAGTGACAATTTAATTTCCCATCTCGCTCAACATCTGTTTCTACACTACCTGGGGAAAATAAAACAAACAAAATATCACTTTTTTATTCAATGCGAC
>Ga0056128_1010028_pt1 | contig 11825 bp, 7 predicted proteins | sample WorMetLIZISLAND2_FD_71113 | JGI IMG/M metagenome (GOLD analysis project Ga0056128, IMG submission 71113) | Marine gutless worms symbiont microbial communities from Max Planck institute for Marine Microbiology, Germany - Olavius geniculatus... ... | reverse complement strand
TAACGTGTAACCAGTTTTTTGAAAATTAAATAGCATTTTTAGCATGATCATTTTTAAATGCCAAAAAATCGGTAGGCGGTCATGTTAAAAAATCTATAACTTCGTCGTTTTTCAACAGAAGCACATTTTACTTGGATGTTAGATGTAGAAGGTTTCGATAAATAAAGCTGTAAAATTTTGTATTAAAATCCCAAACGGTTGCTGAAAAAACGGCGAAAAAAATTTAGGGGTCCACTTTTTTCTGCCGCACCCTGTATATCATTCACAAGGTGGCGCCATGCTATTATCGTTATGCAATTCAGATGAAGAATTTGGTAATTGTATATTAACAGCATAAACCGGAACTGCTATAGGCTTTCGCGCGTCTCGTGAGCATTAGCTCAAATTTCTTGTACATATGGGGTAGCCTAATGCAGTCGCTCGATCGGAAGTGACGTTTGTTGACGTAGTCAACGTAAACAATGACAAAATGGTATTTTTGCAGACGATCGTGTTTTAGTTAAATTGTTAAAACAAGAAAAATGGTATAGTGCCAAGAAGTTTTTTGCGGAATTTCCCGGCAAACCGTGCACACTGTCAAGATTTTTAAAAAACAATTGCTTAATACTGGACACTTCACGTTTTAGGGTAACCCTACAAAAACCGCTGTAACTATTGTCTGAGTTGGCAGATTTAACTCAAATTTGGCAGTTAGATTGCCAATGGAGGATGCATTGTTGAAGTAAAATTTTGCCAAAATCAGTAGTTGTTTGTTGGAGTTTCGCAAATATAGAGGGTTAACTTATGTAACGCCATGTTTATAACGAAATATTTTGTTATCGATATTCAACAATTTTATAACTCCACTAATAAACCGAATTTTTTGAAAAGAAATTTGGTGATTTGTTTTAACAATTTACTGTAAATTAAATATACGAAATTTTATTCAGATTTGTTTAGATTTGACATTTCCATTGTAGAATGTCTAGGGTTTTACTTTTTTCCGGACACGATGTAGATTTGATATAAATCATAGTTCGCTCATCGATAAATATTATATGAAATGTTACAAATGTTGTGTTTTACAGTGCACACTATGGCAATAGAATGCGCATTCTTTTTAAATTATTTTAAGTCAATGTTTCAATTTTACGCGCGACAGCAAAATGCTTCGCGCGTCTTAGCCATCGTCGAGGTGTCCGTCCGTTTGTTCGTCTGTCTGTATGTCCGTCTGTGTCACTCTGCGATTGTATCAAAACGGTGCAAGCTAAGATCACGAAATCTTCACTATGGACTGCCACGAAGACTTTAGTTTTAGGATCCGTAAAGCTTTTCACAAAATTCGAAACGGGTCACCCCGATCGAGAGCGCAAAATGAGATGGGGGTACAAAAATTGGCGATTTTGAGCCACTAAGTCGCCGTATCTCAAAAACGATGCGAAATGAGGCCTAGGTTACTATTAGTCACTAATAAAAAGTCCCATACGCCCTTTCGATTGACATCAAAATCAACGACTTTAAACGACCTTAAACCCCCAAAATAGGGGTTTTTTAGTGATTTGTTTCGCGATTTTGGGCTGCCACACACATTTCAAAAGTAAATTGCACCGAAATGGTTTGAGATAAACCAAGACAACCTGCATTCGTAATTTTAAGTATTAAACGTAAATTTTAACAATTCAAGTCCCGACCTCCTAGGTTCAAGGTGGCCTCCGCAAGCGGGCGCTAAAGAGGGGTACCTTCTAAAATGTCGTTATTTTATTGATGTTAGCTCGTCTAGTGCTTGCAGATAGACATAGACTTGTTGCTTACTGTAACAATAAATGTCGACAAGCTTTTAAGTGGTTCAACATTAATGACCTTAAACGAGTTTAAACCTTCAAATTAGGGCTTTTAATGTTTTCTGGCAATTTCGGCTGCAGCGCACACTTCAAGAGTGCATTGCAACGAAATAGATGGAAATCGACTATGACAATCTACAAACAGGAATTGCACGCGTCTCATGAGCTTTGCTCAAATTACTTGTAAAATAATTAACCCTGTCTAAAATATGCTATTTTGGTAATGGCAAGCTGCTGAGTATACTGACACAAGAAGAAATTAAATGTGCAGAAATCTAACAAAGCGGTCAATGTCGTAATAAAGAAACCAACTTTGGGCTTAGGCATGTTGTAAGATCAACTTCCTTTATCACGATTCCAAGATCTTCACTAGGCCTACAGACTATTGCGTTTTGTCGAGCCATATTCAAGTCAGTTTCTGAAATTTTTACGCGCGATAGCAAAATGCTTCGCGCGTCTTAGCCATGGCCTGGGCGTCTGTCCGTTTGTCCGTCCGTCACACGCTGGAACTGTATCAAAACGGCGACACCTAGAATCACTAAATCTTCACTATGGGCTGCCACAAAGTCTCTAGTTTTTTGTGACAAAATTTCGTGCCCCTGGGTGCGGGAGTTCCTCTTGAACGAGGGCGTCAAAGTAGGGCACCTATCTAAAAACACGCTACTTTGCCGTTATTGGCTCGTATAGTGTGAAAACGGTTGCAGATAGGTACAGTCATGCTGCTTGTCATTACAAGCACAGATGACAGGCTTTTTAGATTTATCAACATCGATAATCTTGAACAACTTTGAACCCCCAAAAGGGGTTTTTAATAAATTGTTCGCAATTTTTGGATGCAGTGCACATTTCAACACTGAATGGGACGAAATCGCTGGTGATAGACCAAGACCACCCACGTATGAAATTTTCAGCATTAAACGTAGATTTTAGCAATCCAAGTCTTGACCCCTAGGTTCAAAAAGGCCGTCGCAGGCGGGCGTCAAAGACGGCTACGCCCTAAAAGTGGTTATTTTACCGCAGTTATCTGGTGTAGCGTGAAAACGGTTGCAGATAAACACAGACATGCTGCTTATCATGACAAGCAACAGTGACAAGCTTTTTATTGGTGCCAACGCCGATGACCTTAAATTACCTTAAACTCTCAAAATAGGGGTTTTCGTGAATTATTTTGCGATTTCTAGCTGCGACACACATTTTAAGAGTGAACTGCGCCGAAATTGCTGGATATGGACCTGGACAACCTGAGTATGACATTTTTAGCATCGAATGTAAGTTTCGATCTCTTAAATTCAAAGAGTCTTCCGTACGGTGGTCTCAAATTCAAGTACTCTTTCAAGATGCATCAATATCTTATTGCTGTAGGCCTACACTGTCTGCCAAACTGGCAGGATCGTTGCCATCGCGCGTCACGTGAGCTTTTCTCAAATTACTTGTTAGATTATTCAGACAATAAATATATGCGTGTTAGTATTGTGCGGTTTTCGTTGTGTTAGTGAGGAACCTGTGCGCAGTTGTGAAATAGGCCTACCTTGTTAGTCATGTTGATGAACAAGATGAAGACGATGACGACAAACAAGTTATCAAGAACACCGACTATTCCGATGACGACGTAAATGACCTTAAACACATTATTCGTGCGGTCGCTAGACTGCAGCGACGGAGATGTGGCGCCATTCGCGATGTCACTCGACAACGATAAGTTCTCCATCACTGCTAGAAGTCATCTCAGTCATGCATCAGCCTCAGCAGCAGCCTGATGTATGCCTATTAGCCGTTCGGTATGATAACCGCAGGATGAATGACCGACGGCCACGTGCGCTGATGCAAATGGGTGGCTTCAGTGGAAATTGAATAGACTATGAAGTGCGAGATCGGAACATCATGTCCCTACCGACCGTGTAAAGCTCGTGAAGACGAATAATACAAAGCGTAAAGACTATAATGCCAACGGAACTAAAAGCGGATGCGTATGTCTTTCATAATCCATTCTGTCGCATTTACTGGTGGTATGATTAAGAAAATAAGCACTGAACACGTACCGGTGGCGTGGTGTAGTGGTAACGCGTTTGATCCGATCAACGAAGTTATTATACGCCGGGCCCGGTTAGTACTGCGATGGGTGACTGCCTGCGGGCAGGAAAACCATCTCGGTATGTAACCAGTCGCCTAGGTCAACTCAGCCTTCCATCCCTCCGGGGTAGGTAAATCGAGTACCCGCCTATCTGGCTGGGGCTAAGACGGGGTGCATTCACCTGTGTCGGGTGGCAGGTAACACTGTGTGATCCCATACGGCAGGTGACGCTTCGTAGCTCTAAGATGGATGTCCCATTAAGGGCTATATCACCACCTTTAACCTTTAACTTTTTAAGTTTAGGATGTTTGTGTGTGCGCGCGTGCGTGACTGTGAAAAGTGTGTACAAAGCAACAGAACAGAACAGAACTGCAGTGCCACGTGTTGCCAGTGCTGGGCTAGTTACTTCCAAAAGTAACTAGTTACCGTTACTAGTTACTATCCCCAAAATATAACTAGTTACTCAATTAGTTACTTCTATAAAATTGTAACTAGTTACTTTACTAGTTACTATAAAAAGTATCTATTTACTTTGCTAGTTACACTGTTTCATAAGCATTCTAATAATGCATTGTTACAAGTGGCAACACGGTTTGTACTAAATCAGTATTTTAAGCACCACAACAAAACATTGAAGATTCATAAATGTCCCGAGACACAACACAACTCATTAGTCATCAACATTCAAAACTCATGCGTCTAGCTGTTTTCCTCGAATTGTCTGTTTGCACGCAACATCAACAGTTTTTCAAAATGTTCATCAGAGAGCCCATTTCTTCGAGGAGTCAAGATTTGCCCTCCAATGCTAAATAACCGTTCCACAGGAGCACTTGAGAGTAGAGCAGTGTTCTTAGCAACAGACACTTTCTTGAAAAGTGGGAAGCGGTGAAGAAGGCCGAAAACTTTTAGAGATGGGTTATTTCTATTTGCTGAGTACTTAAAAAATAAAAAAATGTAACGCGTTGCTTACGTTACTAGTTACTTTAAAAAGTAGCTAAGTTAGTTACTGACAACGTTACGCCGGGCCAATAGTACCGCGTTACAGGACTAGTTACTCCTAAAAGTAACGCGTTACTACCCAGCACTGCGTGTTGCACAACTTTCAGTTCAGTTCAGTCGGGTTTACTTCTGTCGCTTGGTTCACTTCGCGAACTGAACTGAACAGAATCGAACTGTCAGTTTGTGTGAAACTTTCACTCCCAGTTACCGAAAGACAGTCGTATAGCCTACATATACAGAGTGCGCCAAAAAATTTTACCCCCCTGAGGTTTTCTGACAATTTTTCTAAAACGGCTGAGAATTTTTAAACAAAATTTTACAAGCCTATTATCCATTCAGATTTATGCTAACCTGCAAAATTTTATTCAGTTATCTCCGACTGATGGACGTGCTGTGAAATGTAAAAAATTCGGTGGGTAGTCGCGCTTAATACGGCATAACTTTGTCAAAGTTGGAGATAATTAAATAAAATTTTGCAGGTTAGCGTAAGTCTGAATGGATAATAGACGTGTAAAATTTTGTTTAAAAATTCTCAGCCATTTCGGAAAAATTATCAGAAAACCTTAGGGGGTAAAATTTTTTGGCGCACCCTGTATATTCTGGTACAGAGGGTGAGCTCTTAACACGCAAGATGGGCTTTAGTATACTGTGTGAGCTCTAATATACAAAATGAGCTCTAGAATACAAGGTGGTCTCTAATACACATGGTGGCACAACAGGTGTCCCCTAAATGTTAATGAGTCCATGTGACTGTAACATTGATAACACACACTTGCTGTTGGAACATAACATTCATCTCATACAGGTCTAACAAGTTATCATCCTGCCAATGCGAGTGATAAGCCCCCTCCCTTCTTCTCCCCTTTACTTACTTCATCCTCTCTTTTCCTCTTCCCTCCTCTTCCCTTCCTCCCCCCTTCTCTACTTCCTCTCACTTTCTTTGTCCTTCCTTTTCCCTCCTCTCCTTTGTCTTAAAAGTAGGATCCATTATATCTAGCTAAGAGATCTGGGGGAGCGGTGTCTGGAGCAGAGCCCCAGCTGGAATTAAACTTAGTGGACTTTAGTCTTAACATAATGACATCTGGTGGCAACAACTTTAATTATTTTCCTGAAAAACAACTGGCCATATTCAGTGCGGCTTAAACAATAAAAACCAATCGCGACCAAAATAGCAGACATTCATTATCAGCAGGTGATAACTGACTTGGCACATGTCGATGATATTTCAGTTGCTAGCACTACTACACTTTGTCTCAAAAAACATCCCCAACATTTTCGATTTTTACTATAAAAAATATCAGAATCTAATAATTTCTGGTGTGAATATTCCTGACACAACTTGCCATCTAATGACCATTCAGTTTTCCACCTCGCCCAATGTTTGCTTCTGCACTACCAAGGGAAAGCAGACCAAGCGAAATATGCGTTGAAATGTGCAAAAACATGAGAAAACATCCCAGACATTATCGATCATAACTTGATGAAACATTAACAGATTTTAATAATTTTTGGCCGAATTATTTCTGACACCACAGGCTATTGAATAATTGTTAGGTTTCCCACCTCACCTAAAGTCTGCTCCTGCACTACCTGGGGAAAACAAACCAAGCAAATCATGTGTTGAAACGAATGAAAAACCTCAATAAATTCCATCTATCAAGATCTCTGGGCCCCAACAGCCAGCCGATTACAAGGTTTAATCACCATAAGCAGTGATGACGTTCAGAAATGTTTACGAATTCAAGAAATGACTAGCAAAGTCTGGATTGGTGTGAAGCAAAACATTATCAATACTGCTGTCAATGAATGCGGAAAGTGTCTAAATGCCTGTGTTCACACAATGCACTCACAATTCAAGCAATTTTGCTGTAGGCAGTTGAAAAACGAAACAGTTGGATGAAATGTCAACCAAAGTGTCAAAAAGTTAACAAAATATGTTTTGTGCATTATTTAGATTAAGCAATAATACTGCATTAGGTTCTGTTTTCCCCAGGAAACAGACTTTGTATGAGGTAAAAAATTAAACACTTATTAAATGGCAAGTTGTCTCAGGAATAATCGTACCAAAAATTATTAAAATTGGATAATCCTACTTCAAGTTATAATCGAAAATGTCCGGGATGTTTTTTTGAGACACAGTGTAAATACTACTAAAACTACTACTACTACTACTATTACTACTACTCCTGCTGCTGCTGCTGCTACTAATACACTAGTACTCACACTGATAGCATCAATGATGTTTCTGACACCAGTAAGTTCAGGGTTAAACGTGAATCGTCCGTGCCCAGTGGCTAGTGCAACTGATGCTGATATGACGCCAACTTGCTTTACCATCTCCGACTCAATGTAATGAACACATGACGCACATGTCATGCCACCGATCTACAGCACCCACAAGGTGACTTGGTAGTCTAAGACTAGGATGTTGGACTTACGATTGCAAAGTGGTGGGTTCAACTCCTGGTCGCTCGCTATCCAGTGATTACCGGTACTACATAGACTGGCAACTGTCTGCGGACAGGTAAACCATCTCAGTATATAACCAACACCAAGGTCAACACAGCCTTCCATCCCTCCAGAGAGCAAGTAAATCGAGTACCAACCTGTCTGGCTGGAATTAAGGGGGGCACGTTCACATGTGTCAGGTGTGTCATCCGATATGGCAGGTGACACTACATAGCTCTGAGAAGAACTATAACATTTAACCATAGTGTAGCAACATAGTCAAAATGTGCTAAGATGTTTAACAACCAGTATATTGTAAATTTTAAATTGTGTGAGCAAGTGAAAGGACTTTTATAATCAGTCAATATTCAAGGCAAAGATATGGACAAAGGTTACATGGCACAATTTTTGGTTCACAGTGTACATGTCATTCATATACACTGCATGTTCAGAGATGTTACAGGGACTATTTATTATAAAACGAATTAGCCCAATATGTGACTGCAATCAACTCCTCCATACCGGTTTTGCCACATTGTGACGATTGTGTTCCTGTGTAGTTCAAACTCATGTGACACTAAAACTAGGCCAAATATCAAACATCCAGCCTAACAAATTCTCCTTTAGTATGAGAATCACCAGACGATTGCTAGCTCCTACTGTAGATGGAGGGGAAGATAAATTTTTAAAATGGCAGAATTTCTAATTCTGAAAATCTTGTGAATTGTGACTTTAAACTTAGATTGAGTCAAATGGTATACCATCATTAGCACTCATCGACCGCTACCTACATACCAAATTTCTTTTGAATCAAACAAACCAAAACAACAAAGTTTTTTTTACACATAAAAGATTCCAAAATGCTAACTAAATATGGGCATTGCAAAAAATGACAAAATGTATGCATAACCTGGAGATCAATGAATCCTTGGTGACTGGAGGTGGAATCTAACAGTGAAGCAGTGAAACCAAAGTGAATGATATGTTGTACAATGTCATCAGCTGAGATCAAGTTTGAGTGATAGTCAACGTTCGCTTTCTGAGCCATCAGTGATACACTTACTCTTCTTACTCCTTGACAGCACAAACAACATGTACGGAAAATTTACTAAATTTTATGTCAATTATACTGATCTTAATGTCTAGCATTTCTATACACAAACTGTCAAAGATATCCAGCTTGTAGTGAGGTGACATGCTGTCCAACCATTTTGATTGAACACATTCTGTGTTAAACCTAATAAAGGACTTACTTTACTGTAGCATTATATAACAATTTAAAATCTTTCATCATTATGGTGACAAAAATTATGACAAAAAACAGCGAAATTGCTTAAAAGATATCCTTAAGAATTTGCAGATTGAATAACCCCAGCAAACAAGTAAGAAGTACAGCAACTAATAGAACTGATGTTCTATTGCATGACTAGCTAAAGAGAAATTAGTTTATCACAAAATAGAACCTGGTCTACATAGGCCTGCACTACTGCATAATAAACAACATCATGTATGCCATGAAAACATTCTATGGCTTAGAGTTAGGGTGCATACAAACCAACGTAACTAAACTGACATGGTTTAGTTTTTGACGAACTGACCAATGAGCAAGCAAGGCGAGCTCATTGAGAGATGTGCGTGAGCATAGTCACACAAGCCGCTGATGCCTACTGTAATGCAATATCGATTGCCCATTGATAAGTTCATCAAAAACCAAATCCAGGGTTCCCACTCAAATGACAGAATCAAAATTCAGGACCTTTTCAGGACTTTTTTAGCACCATAAAAGCAAGAAAAACCCATCAACGCACTTAGCTAAACTACAAGCATCTGAGTTATTTTACTGAGAAAACGTGATACACAGACAACAGGTAGTACACGAAAATAAAAGTAAGTAATTAAGTTTATGTGAAACACAAGCAATTCCAGTAATTAAGCATTAATATTACTGGAAAAAATTACGAATTCAGTATCTTGGTTTTTCAGGATAACACTAGCAAAAATCAGGACTTTTTCACGACTTTTTCAGCACCCATGTCCAATTTCAGAACTTTTCAGGTCCTGAAAAATGAAAAGTCAAATTTCAGCACTTTTTTGAGGACTTTTCAGGACCAGTGGGAACCCTGCAAACCATGTCAGTTCAGTTCAGTTCAGTTACGTCGCTCTACACATACCTTTACAGAAACCAAGGCATGAAAACAAAGAATTCACCTTTTAACGTGTGAACATGTTTTTCAATGTTTGCAACGCACGAGCTGCAGGTCATTCCACTAACACGAATTGCACATTTCTTCTCAACAGCTTTACCATCACCACAAGCGCCATCATCACCATCAGCATGAGGTACCATGTGGCTTGGCTGTGAACTACCATGACGAGTTTTATCATTGCTGGAAAGATTGAGCAGCACCTCATTGTGTAATGACGGCAAATGCTGATCTAACGTCAGCTCATCACTTGGCACTTGTACAAGCTGGCTGGTAACCAAGACAGCTGCCACAAAACCCATGTCATCAATCTTTTCTGCAACAAACTCTGCTGAGATTTCTGACGGATTAAACACAACAATGGCCTTCTTCTGCTCCAATGATACGCGAATAGAACCGACGCCAGCAACGGCTGATATTGTTGACTCAATGTTCTTAACACAGGAGCTACAAGTCATTCCTTCGATGGATACCTCACAAGTCTGTTGGCTGACAACTGTCCGTGTAGCTGCAAGCCATGCAAACTCATCAGCGGACTTAGAAACCGTGGTCACCGTGGATATGTTTCCAGAAGTCGTTGACAGTAACTTGGCATCAAAACCGATGTCATTAATTACATCGCAGAGACTGGCAGCTGAAGTTTGCCGAGTGTCATATATTACCGTTCCTAGGCTGTCAGTAAGGGATACATGTACAGACCTAACACCGGGTACATTACAAACCATTCCTTCAATATGTTGTACACATGACTGGCATGTCATTCCACTAATGACAATCCATGTTGCAGTCAACGTGTTGCTGTCATCAACTGAAGCCTCAAAGCCAATCTCCACCACCGCCGCAGCCAGACTGGCCGGCAAAGTTAGTGACGGAACATAGCAAATCAGAGCAAATTTCTGTTCAAGACCGACCCTCACTAACTTCACACCGGTTCTCTGAGTGAGCACTGACTCTATGTGATGGACACATGACTGACAGGTCATTCCACCAATGAAAATCACCGTCTCTTTTTCCTCCTCATCGTTCATTCCACCAATCGAAATCAGTGTCTCTTCCCGGTCGTTGCGAACATCTATGGTAGTCGACATCATTCAACCCACGAGGCCGGATCCGAAAAATCTACATTTAAACACAAAAAAACACCAAATTCACATTGTTAGCTAACAAACTTACTTCTGAAGTAGTTGAAACTCAGCAGAAACTGCAGAGAAATGTTGATATATTAACAGGAAATTCCTGGACAGTAATCTAAAGTTAATGTGCAGCTGCATACAGTCAGATTTCTTACTGCAGTTCATACATATGAATAAGGTGCTGGCATATATAGCATAAAACAGTCAGAGTCAATGCAAACACAACAAACTACTACCACTGAGTTAATTAGTGGGATCGCAGCATTTGCTGCAAATAATCAATATCAATTATAATGCAAAGTTGTGTCACATATGTGTACTTCATTAAATGCAACCAACACACTGCAGAAACTAGCTTCACTAGCTCCATGCAGTATTACTAAATGACACTGACATTCTCATTTTTTGTTCTTTGTTGATTATTTCCTACTGTTTTATTTTTTTTATTTTATTACTTTTATTTTTTTTCAATTTTGTTCACTTTTTACATACTTCACACACGATTTCAATGTTGACTAAACTGAAAATGTCTACTATGCACAATCAGAGAAATAATTTGTACTGATGAGCAAATTATGTAACATCTTGAAATAAAACTTAATGTGTAAATGAAACCGCAATTATTATGCACGAAATCTACAGCAATTTTTGCATTCTAAAAATAACTTAACTATTTGGCATAAACATCATGCAACAAATACAGAGATTTACTTAGACACAGATGTCAATGCCACCTAATCGTAACCCCAACCAAACCCCAAATTTCATTTATTTAACAAAACTAACAACTAAAGGGGATGTCAAATGAACAAAATCGGCCAATTTTATCTGCCAACAAAATCGCCCAACAAAAATCTGTCATGTGTCATGCAAAAATTGCCCAATTTTGTCGGCGACAAAATCGCCCAATTTTGTCGGCCAAGATAGAGCATGTTCTATCTTCGACAATTTTGTCGGCCGACTTTTTGTGTATCGGGCAACAAATTTTGTTTATGTTGCCATGGTGATTGTTTACAATGGAAGATGAATACTTATTTTAAATAGTTATTTATTGTGTTTGTTATTTATTTTCATTCATTAGATGCAGAAAAAGTGATGCAAGTATTATTTTGCGATCTGCATTCTGCTGTTGTGCTATCTGATATCGTAT
>Ga0056128_1010025_pt1 | contig 11826 bp, 7 predicted proteins | sample WorMetLIZISLAND2_FD_71113 | JGI IMG/M metagenome (GOLD analysis project Ga0056128, IMG submission 71113) | Marine gutless worms symbiont microbial communities from Max Planck institute for Marine Microbiology, Germany - Olavius geniculatus... ... | reverse complement strand
TTGTACTCGCGCCACGCTATGACGTCAGCATTACATCACAACTAGCAAAGAATATTTAACTAACAGCCATATTTTGTTTATATATTTTGAATTAGCATTTCTTCAGCTACATCTGGTAAATTTCGTGTAAATTGATTATCATTTGAGTGAATTATGAAATAAATAAAAAGGGTGCCCGTTTTTTTGAAACACAGTGTAGTGTTTCATAATACCAAAATAAAACAAATATATTGAAAGTAGTTTTTCTATCAGCCTAGGTTCTATCTGGATTCTGGTCGCAGTATGGAATTTTACATGCAGTAAATTTCGATACTAGCTATGGCAGTACAGTTATACCTCAAAGTCACCTATGGCTAACTAACCTACAAGTTGTAACAACGATGTGTGTGTGGAATTGGAGTTTTTTTTTGAAGTGGTGCTTCACTCACGTCTAGACTCTGCATGGTGGCATTGAATCTGAACACTTGTGTGTATATGCATTATGCCCTATCCTATAAATTATAAACCATTTTCGTTGATATATTTATCAATGAAAAAATTATTTCCTGCACACTTAACCATACAGCTTAATTAGCCATTTGCCGAAAATTATGCATGGTCATTGAATGTACAATGCTATAGTTGGCAGTGCAATTTTTGTGTAGCCGCTGAATTTTTTTTGGAACCACCGCCGCTGTAAAAATATTCTGCAGCTGCCGAAAATTTCAGTTAGCGAAGCGACACTTCCAAAAAAATTTGGCTTTGGGGTCTACGTTTTTTGCTGGTGTGGATTACGAATTTTGTGGCAGCTTACAGCTTAGCACATTCTATGGCGGCGGCTTGAGATCTACTGAAGCGCAGCTGTGTCCATGAGCTGCCAGCATCATCCTTGGTCGTGTTTCCACCCCACGATGAACCTATGGTTGAGCGACTAAAGGTCAGCTTCCAGAATCCGTAGCCAGTATGACAGGTTAGCACAATGAAAAGTTAAGCAACAGGTTAGCAACCGCTATTTTTAACAAATGCTTCTAAAGGAGAGGGACATGAGGACAGGGGCCAAGGTACCGGGAAGCTAGGGTACCGGTATGGGGAGGAGAAAAATAAAAATTCATGTGGGCCAATGTCGACTTATTCATCACTTATTTCGTGATTAGAGAGCACTTTAGCACATTCAATATCCTCGAGGGGCAAATAAACGGGGAAGCAGCTGCCCTCCCCCTTCTTGGCGCCGCCCATGAGCTGTGTGCTTCGTAGTGCTATTGCTATTGGTAAATAATGTACCAAAGTGATACCGATATGTTTATATATCGCTCATAAATTGACATGGTAAATAAAATAACAATGACCAAAAGTGACAGAACAAAAACTGCAATATCATTCATTTATATCATTTTCATCACACAACACGACTCACACTTCCCGCACGTAAACACAACTCTGACGCACACTGACCAATGGGAGCGCGCCTGCAACGATGCCAACCAATCAAAATCAAGTAGTTGCTTCTTTTTTTACTGGACCAATAAATAGTACAACCAGAGCCATATATTTCACTACTTTCTGATTGTCCATTCGGTATTTCATAAGTTTCTAAAATCTTGGTTATAGAAAGTCAACTGTTTTAAAAATCGTTATTATACGAACCTATGCCCAGACATTCTTGATTTGTTTTCAGTCATCTTTTTGACCGTATTTGATTGGCTGTATCAAGTCACGTGACAGTTGTTTACAGACTCTGTTTTGTTTATTTTTGTTTTAAATGGAGATATAAATTTGGTAATAATGCATTACGATGCACATTGTTTACGCTAACAAAAGCACCGCATTAATTACAGAACTGTCGTAAACATTAGAAAATTAACGTTTACTGTCGGTGTCTTTAAAAGGCATGTATTTGATAGCTAAACTACGGGCGACGTACTGAACTGAACTGAACTGAACTGAACTGAATTTATTATATTAAACACACTTGCAGCTCGAAAGCTGAATAGCTGAATATATATAGTGACACATAAGTAGCGAAATATGCAAATTATGCAAAAATGTCCGAACAGCAAAAAAACTAATAGCTAGACGGAAAAAAATACTAACAAATAAAAAAACAAGACTGTTGTTATTCGCACTCCTAAAAAAACAACTAGAAATTTGGGGCAAAGCCCAGCGTGAGTCCGCCCGGCGCCCTAACTTCGATTGGGGGGGAATTTTAGAGTTGTGAAATTTCCCTGGTTGCAAAGTCACATGGCCCGAGCTGAAGTGTATTAGCATAGGCAAAACATGCGATGTCGACATAGGGTGGGTCAACATGCACGTCTATAACTCTTTTCTTAGTGGACCAAAGTTCACAAGTTTTTTTTGTTTTCAATGCGGGATGAATTGCCCTTGATAACGCCGTTGACTGCTTGTGGATGTCTCTCTGTGTTCCAGAGATATTCACGGTCAAACTCAAAAGTTGTCCTAAATCGCACTGAATTTTGGACATTTTCGGTTATCTAAATTTTAAGGGGATGGTGCCCCCTCAAAAGTTGTACAAGTGTTATCACCCCCATATAGCGGCAGAGAAGTTTTGAAAAGAAGTTAGCCAGTAACATTGATTCGGACAGGAAGTCATTCTACGCCTATGCATGAGGTCGCTCCAGATCAAGACCCACCGTAGGGCCACTGGTAGATGATCACAGAGATACTAGTGCTCTACCACAGGATATGGTAGATAGATTTAATGATTATTTTGGTTCATTGTTTACAGTCGAGGAGTTGGACAACATCCTCAAACCAGATAAGATTTTCAGTGGACTGGAAACTGAAAAGCTGGTTGATATCCGTGTGGATGGGGCTACTGTCAGCTAGACTGAAGCTAGACAAGTTGCGATCTGACAAGGCTGTGGGAGCTGATGATCTCTCACCACAGATTCTGAATGAGATAAAGAATGAAATATGTTATCCCCTAGCAGTTATCATGCAGTCGTCAATAGACTCTGGAATCATACCGTCAGACTGGAAAGTAGCTAATGTCACTCCAGTTTTATAAGAAAGGAAGTAAGAGCCAAGTAGAAAATTATCATCCAATCAGCCTGACCAGCCAGATTTGCAAAATCTTTGAAATGATTGTGCGAGATTCGGTAAGCGATCACCTAGACAGACATGGACTGGTTAGATCATCACAACATTGTTCCTGGAAAGGTGGTTGTTGTCTAAATAATCTGTTGATGTTCCTTGATAAAGTTACTGATCATCTGGATAATAATGACAATGTTGACTTCATATTCTTAGATTTTGCCAAAGCATTTGACAAGGTTCCACACTGTAGATTACTACTTAAATTATCCAGCCATGGAATCGGAGGTAAAGTTTGGGCATGGGTGAAAGAATTGCTCAGTGGCAGCAAGCAAAGAGTCTGCATCAGCAGCTGTAAATCTTCTTGGAGAACGGTTAGTAGCGGAATACCACAGGGGTCTGTTTTGGGTCCAGTTTTGTTTCTGATATTTATTAATGATCTGGATTCTGCCTTGGTCAGTATAATATTGTAAAATGCAGATGACACCAAAGTGCTCGCGAAAGCCAATAGCGACAAAGATAGAGAAATTATTCAGCAAGATCTTCATAGAGTGTTAAACTGGTCTTATATGTGGCAGATGCCATTCAATACCAAGAAGGAAGATACTTGACCTACTTATGGAGTGAGAAGACAGGAAGATCAGTTATGAGGAGCTAAAAAGAGGGGCGTAGAGCCGGGTTGGATGGCGTCATCGCCAGTGAAACCTGCCTTAGGGCAGAGTATGCAAGAAGAACTATGGAAAACTACTAAAAAACAACCAATGTATTTTTGGTAGTTTTCAGTTAGGGTTACGGTTAGTGTTAGGCTATTGGTAAAGATAAAACTGGTAGTTTTCGGTATATAGTGCCACCCTTAAATAGAACGGAAAGAATGAGTAAAATACATGCAGGTGAACAGGCCCATGGTGGGCCAGTCATCTTCTTTTACCACTCATCCCATCGGCCCATTGTCTTTTTAACAGGTTATTCTGGTGCATTCCATATGTTTGGTTTTGGTGTGGTCAGTGCAGTGTTTTATGACACCCTTATTAGTCAATCGAATGCTTCCCACCATGTAGTTAAGGGTCAGGGTTGTTACTAGCATTAAGACCGCACTGATAACTGAAGCTGAATCCAAGCTGGACTGATATTAGCACCTGTCTTTGTGTGCATTTGATGCTGATAATTTGTTGTAATTTGTTGTATGTGTGTTACCTGTATTATCGTGCTGACCGATAGAGATAGATCTGTGTTGCTGTCCAGTCAGCCTGCCATTTAAAAGATGATTAACGACGGTCCATGCTACAGAGTTTGTGGAAACGAAGCTGAGATTATCAAAGGTATGGTGCAGTCATTTATCAGCTTTGTGCGAATACACCGATTTTGTGTATGATGTATGACATAATTTGCCATATCTGTGAGACTGTTGTTAATGAGGTGATTCATTATTACCTCCGCCAAGGAGGTAATGTTTTTGCCAGACTTTGTTTGTTTGTTTGTTTGTTTGTCTGTTAGCAAGATAACTCAGAAAGTTATGGACGGATCTTTCTGAAATTTTGAGGGTATGTTGGGCATGGCACAAGCTACCAGTGGTTCAATTTTGGGGGTGATCCAAAAGGAATCCTGGATTTTGGATCACTTTGAAATTTTCATTACCATTGCTTTCAATGAGGCATAAGGGAAACCGCTGCAAAACCGAAGATGGTGCTGCCACCTAGCGAACAACATTGCCTTGGCAGAGGTGTGTGGGCTCTGAATGCTTTCTAGTTTTAATAGCTTTCATATTGAGAATGCTGTTCACGTGTGCTTAAGCCTTAAGGTGTGCATGGTGTTTATACCAAATGTCATACTTCGTTCAGTTGTGGTAGTCATAAGTTGAAACACATTGTGTTGCTTTTGTTTACTGACTGAATGCTAGTTGGCTGTGGCTGCAGATTGGCTGTACTTTGTTACACTGAGACAGAAGAAGCCAAGGTCTTCAGCAGCAATTCATTACTTTTCAACAGATGATGAATTTGTCTACAACAGGTTGCTAGCCTTGGCGTTTTACCAGTTAACACATAAAGATAATACTCTGTTCAATGCAGCGACTGCATTTCAAATTTGTGCTTGATCTTGCCAGTCGGTGACATTTGTCATTAATAGTTTAGGTATAATATTATGATGTCTGATTACTGGTATTCGATTTGAACTTTGCTCGCTGTGTGGTAAAATTTGTCTATAGCTTGTTATTGTTACAATGAGCCTATCATTCAGGAAGTACCTATTTTATACAGCAGGTTCTTTGAACGGATGAGGAATTTCATCAATTTTGTGTAGCATTGAATTTACCAAAATGATGGTAATGTTTTGCATTCAGTTTTGGACAAAGTTAATGTTAGCCATTTTCTTCCATCTGCTCCCAGTGAAGGCCTAGATAAAGTTGTTTTACTTCGGTCTAGCTACCTATGGCTGTCCAGCATCATTTGTTACTCCTCGCACGCTACATTACTAACGTAGCGAAGAGGAGTATATAAGATCAGTGTAATATTGAGGACCGACTGACGACTGACCATTGACCGACCTCTGTTCCTGGAAGAGCCTTCCTGGAAGAACTTTGAACGGCCATATCTCCATAATGGTGCTAGACTGACGCTTGGTCACTATGCACCATAGATAGGAAGTCGACTTTTGACCAATGTGTTGCGGCGGTTTTTGATGGGGTCACAAATGGAATGTCTCTTTTGCTGCAGGTTTTACGAGGACTTTGGTCCACTAAATCTGGCAATGCTTTACCGCTACTGCTGCAGACTCAACAAGAAGCTAAAGGTCTGACTGTGTGTCATGTTTTTGTGCGATAATAATAGCACACAGTAAGTAGGTAAGTTTCGGTCTAGAGCAAACTCCTTTATTGCATTCTCAATTACCTCTGCACACACTTTCCGTTGTCTCCTTAAAACTCACTGCTTCCAGCAGGTTTACTGCTCCCCCTAGTGGCTCAGCCAAGTGCCTAAGATTCGGCCACAGGCTGACATTTATCATCATCATGACGCGAAGCGTTCAGCCGTAGCATTCCGCCATTGCGATTTGTCGCCAAAACAAGTGATCTTCTGCCAGCTGCAGAGCATCGGTCACTGATATTCCTGTGTCCCGGCAGATCTGATGGATCCAAGTGATGGAAGGTCGACCACGAGCACGTTTCCAATCAGGAGATGGCTGACATTGTGCACTTTAAATATTTTATTTATTTTCTTACTCACGTACTTAATTTATAGAGCACAAATGTTGCCAAGAGGCCCGCTGAGTTTGTGTTATGTCCGTGATAATTACTTATAGTAGCAGTATGTTCTAACACCATTGATGATAATCGCACATAGGCATTTAGAAGACATAAGTTGCCACTCGTGATGTAACAGCATTGCAAGAAACCATTGAAGGCACAAATTTTTATTATTATGAGATAGATTCAAGGTGAAGTATGTATAAGTGAAATGTCATTATGTTACTGTATGTTTAACTTGTGTCACTTGTTTATTGGTCATAGGCTGCCAAGTTGTACAATCGCAAGATCGTGCATTATGTTGCGGATGATGCAAAGAAGAGGGTCAATGCTGCATTTCTAATTGGAGCTTATAGTGTACGTTTTATGTTCATTAATGACGTTGATACACTGTAACTTTTGTTTGCTTTATGTTATACATATTCTCTGCAGTTTATATGACATTTGACTGTAAAGATCAGACGTGGTTAAATATGTACAGATGCAACAGATCGATCAAGTATTGTACAATGTACATCAGTTGAGATCAATGAAAATAGGCAGCCAGCATGATGGGATTTGAAGGCAAAATTGCAGTCCTGGTCTTGTGGTTCTGCTTTTGGTTCTGTCTTGAAGTTTAGTGATCACAATCTGTACAGACAGACAGCGATCATGCGCTAATGAAAACTTACTGGCTAAACTACCGAGGGTTATAACGCTTCTGCTTACGAATACCAGGTCTGCTGTTTGTGCAAGAATTGACTAGTTGTATTGTCACTCTCCGGAGCTATTGGTCTTGTTGTCAGTCACAGTCTGGAGTTTGTCTGTGTTTAAATTTTGTAGATAATATATCTGAACAAGACTCCCGATGAAGCTTATCTGCCATTAGTCGCAAATGCAAATGCCCCGTTTCTGCCATTTAGGTAAACAAACTTTCTGTTTTGGCTATGTTAATTTTAAAAGTACTGTTAAGTTCGTGTTCATGTTGGTTAGATTTCCAGCTGCCAGATTTGGGGGTCTAATATGCCAAACTTGTCTAGAATTTTTGTAAGTTATTTCTGAATATTTTACGCGCGAAAGCAGCTACTGCTTTCAGCATGTCATATCCATCACAATTTCGTCTTTCTGTCTGTTTGTCTGTCTGTCCATCACACGGGTGGATCAGTCAAAAACGGTGCAAGCTAGAATCACCAAATCTTCACCGTCGGCTGCCTGGAAGACTCTATTTTCAGGAACCGTAAATTCGAAGGGGGTCACCTCGAACGAGGGTGCTAAATGAGAGGGGGTAGGCAAAATTTGCGATTTTTGGCCAGTAAGTCACTGTATCTCAGTAACGGTGCGAGATAGGGCCTAGGTTACTATTAATCACTAATGGGAAGTCCTACACTGGCTCTCGATTGGCGCCGAATTCAATGACCTTGAATGACCTTGAACACCCAAATAGGGGGTTTTATGGAATTTTTAGCCATTTCGGGCTGCGACACAAGTCTGTATCATTCACAAGGTGGCGCCATGTACGGAACTATTGTTATGCGATCCAGATAGAGAATTTGGTATTTGTTTATTAACTTAGCGTGAACACTCCAATTTTCAGCTAAACTACTGAACCGGAACTGCTGTAGGCTTTCGCACGTCTTGTGAACATTAGCTCAAATTTCTTGTTGTGTTTTAGTAACTTAGGATTGGCAAGTTTTTTGACGATTTTTTTTGTGAATCACATTTCTTTCTTAAGATTTTAGTAAGTTAATTCTTTGTAAGTTTGATGTTTCATGAATTTCTTGTAAGTTTTCCTAAGCATCATGTTTTAAAGGAGCAGTGTAATTTATATTAGGCATCTGAGTTGCACATATTTCTCTGATTGTGGTCCAGTTTGCATAACAAGATGTAAAGATTTGTTGTGTGTATCGGACAAAGTGTGGCTGCATTTGTGAAGGGATGCATCTTGTGGTCCGAGCACGTATTCTCTGTTGTTGATTGACTGTCTGCGTGGTGTACACAAGGTACTTTGTCGTAATTTTCCTTTTTTTGTATTTCAGCTCTATGCCTGTTAATTCACTGTTTTTAATTCTGTTTTATTTTCAGTCAGCTTCGTATAGTATGCAATTGTTGTCGGCCCGCCATTCCGAATCTGGCTGCCGTTTAGGGTTAGGTTAGGCATAAGGTGTGAGCTAAATAGCACACTGAAAATGAAAGCGAGATGCAGTGTCAAGAACTGTTCTCTGCGACAACCATGAATGATGGCTTTCAGAATGGGGGACCCGAACCTTTAAATTTTTTTTGAAACAGACATAAGAACTGTGCTCCACATAGCTAATTATCTGTCCCATTGCTATAGCATAGCATGGGACAGATTATAAAATCACTTCTGTCACACTTTCTGTGTCACACTGTCATTCTGTCTGTAAACACTCCTACGGCTGCAATTTTGATCGATTTTGATGAAATTTTGCACAGTGATTTGGGGCCCGAAGAGTAAGATCGAGTTTGTTTGGGGTGAAAATCCGATGACTTCTTATCCTATTTTGCCTCATTTTTCTGCCAGTTTTTTGCATTGAAACACTGATTGCTTCACCAGGGGTCAGTACTGTACATGGTCAGCTTTGTGGGTATTTCTGTCTATTTATTGGTGAAGCTTTATAGTGTTAAAGGTGACTGATGGTAGTTAGCATTGCGGTTAGTGCTTTGCAGATTGCTAAGTTTTTTTGGTGCTTGGTAGTGACGCTGGATGCTATGACAGTTAACCAGTTGATTTTGACTACTTACTAAATGTCAGCATGTCACATGTGTCACCAAGTCGTGTGTGTTTTGCAATGTCAGGCATTGAACCATGGTTTTCTTGACTTCCGTAACTTCAGTGTCTTCGAGTACGAACATTACGAGGTAATGTTACTGGTAAATAGGTTTTTGCGCGCGAAAGCAGCTACCGGTACTGCTTTAGTGCATCTTAGCCATCGCAATTTTGTCTGTTCGTCTGTCTGTCTGTCTATCACACGGGTGGGTCAGTCAAAAATGGTGCAAGCTAGGATCACCAAATCTTCACCATCGGCTGCCTGGAAGACAATAGTTTTAGGATCTGTACAGCTTTTTTTCCATAAATTCAAAGAGGTCACCCTGAACGAGGGCGTTAAGTGAGAGGGGGGGTAGGAAAAATTTGTGATTTTCAGCCGGTAAGTCGCTGTATCTCAGTAACGGTGTGAGATAGGGCTGAGGTTGCTATTAATTACTAATAGGAAGTCCTACACTGGCTCTCAGTTGCTGCTGAATTCAATGGCCTTGAATGACTTGAATGCCAAAATAGGAGTTTTTATGGATTTTTGCAAGACATTTCAAGAGCGAATTGCTCCAAAATCAATTTAGATAGACATGGACAAGCTGCGCACGAAATTTTTAGCATTGAACATAGATTTCGACGGTCCAAGTCTCATTTTTCTATGTTCAATGAAACCTGCACACGAGAGCATCAAGGAGCGGTACCCCCGTAAAAGTTGTTATTTTACCGTTGTTGGCCAGTCTTTTGTGACTGCCTATCATAGTGATGAGCTTTTTAGTCATATCTAGATCAGTGACTTTGAAAGACCCTGAACTTTTAAAGTAAGGGGCTTCATTGACTTTTGCGATCTTCGGCTGCAGCACACCAAGAATGAACTGCGATGAAATGGCTGGAGATAGACTGACAGTTTGCGAACAGAAACTGCTATAGGCTTTCGTGCGTCTTGTGAGCATTAGCTCAAATTTCTTGTTTACAGTTCCAATTTTGTAAGCAAATCAGTAAGTAACAGAGTTTCAAGTCATAATTTTATATTTAGCGTCAGTGCACTGAGAACAGGAAAAATTTCGAACAACCGCTAAACCATCACTTTGCCGCAAGTGAACTGGACAGCTGTTGGTAATGAATTGGTGTACTTTCTACTTTCTTGATTGTGTTAGCTAAGCAATATTAAAGTACGAACCAACTCTCTGTGGTAATTTATATACTCTAGCAGTTGTTGAAATTTATCAGGTGTTAATCTGTCGCTGGTGGCTAATTGCTTTACTTGTTTTGTTTTGGGATCTGTCTCTGATAGCGTTTTACAGCAGCTACAGTTTTGTTGCTTTTTGCCTGTTCTTTTCACTGTTTGTCCCCAGTTGTCGGTCATGTCAATGTTGTGTTAACAGAAAGTTGAGAATGGAGATCTGAACTGGATCGTGCCTGGCAAATTTCTAGCATTCTGCGGTCCACATGCCCAGTGCAAGATTGAAGATGGTATGCCATTATCACTGTTTTATGAATATAATATTCATTGTTCAACGCTAGCAACAGGTAGACTACCATTATAGAGCACTGTTGATTGGCGGGTCGATAATCGTGCTTTAGCTGGTTCCACCTCTTTTCTCAGTCTTCATTACCATAATTTTTAACCCAGGCTTCCTCACGAGATGTGTTTAAACGCTTATTTCTTCTTTTTCCTTGGCACTGTATAGTTCACGCGGTTTTCACTCGCAACAGCAGCTACTGCTGTAGCGTGTCTTAGCCATCGCAATTCCGTCCGTCCGTCTGTCTGTCACATGGGTGGATCAGTCAAAAACGGTGCAAGCTAGGATCACCAAACTTTCACCATCGGCTGCCTGAAAGACTCTATAGTTTCAGGATCTGTAAAGCTTCTCCATAAATTCGAAAGGGGTCACCCTGAGCAAGGGCGCTAAATAACAGAGGGGTAGGGAAAATTTGCGATTTCCAGCTGATACGGAGTTGGCTGAGTGAGACAGGTCACACCGTCTGGTGAGTACAAGTAAAACACTATGGATAATTAGCTGCCGGTCATCTGGCGCCTTCTGGCAACTGTAAAAAACATGGTTGCTATCATAGGTGAACCTAGATTTTGTTTTACTGGGCTTTCAAACATGCACCGCTGTTGCACGTTCCCCTTTGCGTTATTTGGGCTTTTCTTGTTCATAGTCATTGGCTGCTGTCAAAGGATGGTGTATTTGCTGATTATATGAGGTCTTGTGAGCAGCAGTCAAAATGCAAGCAAAGCAAAATTAATGGGTCTGTTTTTTTCTAAAAGCCTGACCGGGTCTGACGGGGTTTGTTCAGTTCCAAATCGTTTTTCTATTGTTTCGGAGTGAAAGTTTAGCATTTTTTAATCGTTTCGGAAAGGCCTGTGTCGATCCAAGAAACATTATATAAATGTAACATGGAAACCTGTGGTTCGGTGGGAGGCCAGGAGGGGTGGTTGGCATAAGTGGTGTGATCCAATCAGATGCTTTGCTTACAATTGATTTGAATTGAAGTTTTCCACGCTCCTGGTAGTTTTGTGCATTTTACTGTGCATAAATATAAATGTACAGGTGTGCTTGTTATCCAGTACTTTTGTGTATTGAGAAAATAAAGTTGTAGGACAGAAAGCACTAGTTTAATCCTTTAGTCATGCTATGTTGGCTATGTTGTGGATGGTGGCCTAGTAACTAGGAAACTGGAGGAGACCACTGGGACGTCCTCGTATTACATGGATGAAAACCATTCAGCAGGATCTGAAATCCAGTGACCTCAATATGGACGACGCAGTTGACTTGGCTCAGAACCGTCCACTCTGGAGATT
>Ga0056128_1010024_pt1 | contig 11826 bp, 6 predicted proteins | sample WorMetLIZISLAND2_FD_71113 | JGI IMG/M metagenome (GOLD analysis project Ga0056128, IMG submission 71113) | Marine gutless worms symbiont microbial communities from Max Planck institute for Marine Microbiology, Germany - Olavius geniculatus... ... | reverse complement strand
CAATGTAAATCATCTTCTACATAAACTCTTACCAGAAAGAACTGCTCATGATTACAACCTTAGGCAAAGACGGCATGATCTAACCCTACATGTTAAAACAGATGATAAAAAATTTTTATCCAGGATGCTTTTTAAAGACGTTTATTAGAATTATCACTTACGACACTTATCTTTATTATTCTTTGTTTGTTTTATTTTATTATTTTCATTTTTTTAAATTGCATATTACGTTCTACTGTGCTTTACTTTTATCCTGTAACCTACACACTGTTAATACTAGCGTAGCCTAATTTATTGTAACCTACGTAGCGGTCTGTCTACGCTTGAATTAAACGAATATTGTATTGTATTGGGTGGCAAGTAACACTGTGTAATACCAAGTGACAGGCGACGCACCGTAACTCTGAGACAGGTTTAAAATTTCAAAATATAAGGAATGTATAGTGCTGGGAAATTTGTCCGGAGGAGATTTGTCGAGCCGAATTCGTCACCGGCAGCGGCTCACAGCACAAATTTGCCCTTCTACTTCCTGCAACAGTTTCCTGGTCCGACCGCCCGCCCGCCGGCGCAACTTTGTCTCAATGTCGCGTAGAGTATTAATATCATGTTTGAGAATTTACAATTATGCTAGGCCTACCTTAGCCAAAGTGAGGCACCGAATTAGGTCATGCTTTTTCGATGAATCGATTTTTGTCAGCCGCATTACGCAAATAATCGAAAACGACTTTCGATAAAGTTTTGCGTATGATTTGGGCGTGAGCCAAAGAAAAAGTAAATCACAGACAGTAATCCACCTGGCAAACTGTAAAACTGACAGCCTTCTTTTTCAGCAAATGTAAAAAAGACTATGAATTCTATTTGAAAACATTAAAGCAATCTAGGTCCGTCCACTCGCACAATTACTAATTCAAGGCACGGTACGGACTATCTGGTTATCCAAATCGGAATGAACCGAGGCGGCCGCGTCGGTTTCGGCCCCAGTGAGTGTGAAATCGGGCGACAATAATGGACGATATCGCGGCATGAAGCAACTAACCGATCGCCGCTCGCTCCATTCGCTGCTCGCAGAGTTTGACTGATGCAACAGCCGACAAGGGCTTTATCTTCTCAAGATATACCTCGCAGAGATGCACTGATTCAAAAAAAATCCGGGTGACTATAATAGTTGGTAGCGTAGCAGTTAAGACGTAGCAGTTACAATGGGGTTAAAACGAAGCTGGTTTACTTGTGTCGGGTGCAGTGTAATACAGTGTGATTTCGTGTCTCTGTAGCTCTCAGATGGGTCACAACCTTTATTTGGGGTCTTAGGAGAAAGAACCAGTCCGTCTTGGTATTTTGTATGATGTCATTATGTCTGCTATAATGTTCTACCTCGGGGAAAGTGCAGCGATCTGTTGATTTCAACATAATTTGACACTGTACAAATAAGCTATCGCAATTTTGTCCCGGTATCAGTATAAGGAGCACCACAGTTTTCTCCGCCACTGTCCGATCGACTCACCACTATAACCGGCTCTAAGTATTTTCCGGTCGCTTGAACATGATTGCAGCTACGCGTGTTTATTCGTCGGCATATCCGGGACGCACTGATTGAATTGCCCAGCGAAGCGACGCAAAACACTGTAGATCAGGGACGAATCGCCAGGCCGCCGCCTTCAACGCGCCGTGCTTTCGACGCACGGAGAAAAATGCCGATAACTCCGACCGATACCGCATCACAAATCGATACTGCCAATATTCGGGGCGGCGATTTATCGATGACGTCTCTTTGCACTGAGGACTCTTGTGCGTTTGCGCACGTCTCCCTGGGGACAATGCAGGACGCGCGAAATTGACTGTTTTATTACTACTGCCAATTTTGTTGTAGTAGAAAGTCAATGTCAGAGAGATAACTCTGAAAGTAACGAAAAGATTCTGATTAATTTCTGGAGGGGAAAAAGGCTAAGATGTAGAAGAAGCTCTGTGCCCTCCGAGTTTTTTAATTAGGCGTAGACGGCAGATAGTTATTACAATCATTATCATCATCGTCATAAGCGACACTTTTGCTGTTTTTATATTATAAACCAAAATTATATACATGTTGCACATTGAAATGAAGCCAACCCATAAAACAGTCTCGATATACATTAAAGCATGATCAAAAATGTTGTCTAGGCCTATATGATTGGGGATCATGCTTGAAGGTGTGAAAGGTAAAATGCAAATAACAACGCGGAAGGAAAGCAGCTGATGCTATTGTGAGCACCAACAGCGTGATCAGATGTTTGCGGCATCTGGAGGTCGACGAGCAGTTGGTAAATTATTCAACACGATAACCGTTAGTAACGGCAGCGCCCAAGACTCGCGGGGATCAGCTGTTATACAAGCTTAGACTCTCATCGCATAACAATCAACCGTAGAACGGCATGATGTGAAGAACAAAACAAGTCAAAAACGACAACAATAACTATACTGCTAAGTTGCAGATACTTGGCATAGATACTTGACATAATCAACAGACCTAATAAAAACGTAAAATTCCAGTACATATTTACACGTAATCTATTTTTTACAAACCTGCATCTTAGTCGTGTTTGAGGAGCGAAATTGGTTACGTAATGACCCAAACGGTGGCGTATCCAAGACTATGTCAAAACAAAAAAGCAAAGTCTTCTGTTTCTTTGCGTTCAAGTTTTGCATTCTCTTATTTTTACCTTACTTTTCCCCACTTCTCTTCCTTTACATTTACCTCTTACTTGTCATCCGTTTTCCGCATCTTTTTTACCAGGGCTTAGAGGCTTAACTTTCGATGGAGAATTTAAAGTATCGGTTCTCATATTTTGTATAGTTCTCATCGTAGTTTTTGATCGTCTGTTTTAGTTTCTTTTCTGTCACGCGGCCTGCGCATTGGGCGAATAAACGTGTGATTATTCGCGTCGCAACACAACGCATTAATAGTGACTGTCTCTTTTCACGACATTTAACTCAGTAAAAATTTTAAAAAAATATTTAATGCAGTGCATTTTTAAAGACCCACCATCGTCATTAGCGCTGCAACGGTTTATCTGGTCGCCAGTGAGGAACTCAAACGAATATGCTGCAAGTACGAAGAGAGGAGCAGTTATTGATAAAGTCGAATTAAGTACGGTTCGGCTGCGACGCCAAATCGGATGAAAACTAAGCGGCTTATAGGTAATAGCATCAATCTCGTCTGCCGGGCCTTGCCTGCAGTATGGATTGTACGGATGGTTACTCGCACACGATCCTAGCTCCTTATGGCAGATAACATTAAAGTAAGTCGCGGACCGACTGCGTTTTAGCCAGTTGTCGGCTCCACTTTGCATCATCTCTATATCCTGCGTATATGAAGCTTGCGTATGACTATTTAGCGACGAACTTCTTGCAATACTGTTTTCTCGGATAAAACTAAAAAAAAGCCTATCGGAGTTTAGCCATTTTCCGTGCCATTATTCACTACTTTGGTTTTAAGTTTAGATTTAGTTTTAAGTTTAAATTTTTTAAAAATTTGATTGGTTGTAGGCTAATATTTTTCACAATTACCTTTATTATTAGAACACTATACTATGTCAATATGTAATTGTTACTAATTTTATTTCTCTTTAGTTTTACGCATATTGAATGTTGCCGAACATTTGAATTACAAATTTGACTATTTCACATAATTTCATTTCACTAAAAAATAAAAAGTAATGTTGCTGGCTGATTCTGCATGTTTGACACTGTTTATTTATCTGCAAAAATGACATAAAAAATAAAAAGCAAATTTAATAAAAGTTAGAGTACGCAAGCATGATTCAACCAATAAATAATTAAATTTTTATTGATACGATCCGGATTCATAACAAACATGTAAAAGTGTCTGCTTATTTTTAATGTCAAAAAAAACTTTACTGTTATTAGATAGTTAGCAAGGTTAAAATAAAACAGACACTTTGCGAAGGTGGTTTGCATTTCTAGTTAGTAGTTACACAAACTAACTGATGCTCTCGTACTCGTAATTTTTTTCTCTTTGTAGTTTGCAATATTTTATTTCAATTGCAAAGATACAATAATTAAGATAAAATACTGTGAAGTGGCTTATATTAGATTCCTAGACTAGATTTAATACCGTAGCGTATCATACACACATCTTGCCGTATATACAATAACTGTAGATAATCTTACCAGGTGGGACGTAGGTGTGCAGTCCGTGGGATGCTGCGCTGTCAGTCGCCGACCAGTTACAGAAACAATCTTCAGCAAACGACGACATTGCCATTGTGTTAGTGATTCGCAAAGATAACGCCAACCTATCCGAGATAAAATAGTAGTTTTATTAACTGGAAAATGCGTCGGCCCAGTGCCGACTTATTGTGCGGCTCTTCGCCAAAATCTGAGCGTTAGACCTACTCTAATTCTGGTCTCTGACTTTTTGAACTAAAAATTAGCACACAGGTTTCTTCTATCCAAGCAAACAACTTTCACACAATGTTTGGTTCTCTACAGCTTTTTTTGTTTTCGAGTTAAGAGAACGTACGGGACAGACGGACGAACAGACAGACTGGCAAGATCCACAACGCTGTCTCTTAACACGACCGCACAATAATTTACTGAATACGTAATTTAATACAGTGCACAATGACGGCAAGAAGCACACCGGCCGAATCTTTCTCGGTCTATAGATCACAATGCAGTGAGATGCTAAAGATGCTAATCGTGCGTGCAGCCGCTGAAGCCGCGTCTGCTGCTGCGCCTGTTCACTCTGCTAAGTCCGCCCACCGCCTCGTAATTCTAAAGCAACTACGTACACCGTCCGTCAAGAAAACATGGCGCTAAGAGCGCGTTGTACCTACGTGGCTCAACTTTGATCTCTTATCCGTATCTTCGTCCGATATTGACCGATTTTCGCAATTTCTTTGCCCACAGACTCGTATTACACCTGCGACGTCGAATGGATAAGAAGAAAACGGAAAAATTACTGAACGTTCAAGCTCCAAAATTTTTTGATTTACGGCCATTTTGATAAGTTTCTTGCATTGTTTCTCAACGTTCCTCCTATTAGTTACGTCTGCGAACTGTATGGGCAATGTTTGCTGCTGCAACCGGTGACGTCATAAAAAGCAAGACGTTGCCATGACGACGCATACCGTGATGCCTAACCTTTTACCGTCTTACGCTAAACTGGCCTGTAGCCAGTAAAGCAAAAGAAACATTAATAAAGCAGCAAATAAAACCGATTAACTACGCTCAAGCCTGTGACAGTCTGCACTGGAAAAAAGTACACGAGTTATTTGAGATTTTATAAGATGTTAACTCGTATATAAAGCAATAAAATTAAACTGAACTGAACTCGCTTAACTGAGCTACTGTTCGCGAAATGAGCCGAACTGAAACGAATTAAGCTGCTGCTTCGTTCCATAGATGTAAAAAAACATTTTAATGTTTTTTTTAATAAAAATTTACAAAAAACGTGTTTTTTCTTTTTCCTTTTTAATGTTTTTTTTTCAATTTTTAATGTTTTTTTTACTTTTTAATGTTTTTGTGCTTTTTAATGTCGTGTTTTTGTTCTTGTTAAAACATAAACGAACAAAATTACAAATACGATTTATTTCGTATGGCCAAATCATTCATCGGTTTTTAATTTGTGCATTCAATACATTCCGGTTTGTAGTCTTTAAAAATAGTAGGTTTTTGTTTTTAATTACCTGAGTTAGATATTTTTGCGTATATAATGGCGAAAAAATAGCGATTGGAAACATCTGTCGTTTCATGTTTTATATCCATGTTTTTATAATGTTTTAAATAAAAGTTTAAACAACATGTTTTTATGTTTTTTATTTGCAAATCTATGCTTCGTTCACTTACAGTCGATGCAACGCAACTGAACTGGCTCTCGGTTCAGTTCATGTAGTTCCTTTCTGTCGCCTTGTACACGCCTTTAGAAAAGTGAAGCGAGGAATGGACACGCAATGCTACTGCAGCGCTGCTGTTGGCGCAGTCTGCATTGTGACGTCACTGGATTGTTTTGACCGCATAAAAGTAGCAGCTTCAGAAGCTGTATCTTTCGACAGCTTTTCTGTCCACGGGTGTTGGTGCCAATCACTCTTCAGCTCGCACGGAGTGATATTCCGGTCCTGAAGCTGATGTGCAGCGGTCCGTCCACGGCTTTGTCCGTCAGACGTCCGCCACATCAGATGTCTGCCATGCAGCAGGCGACGGTCGGCACACATTTTCATTATTATTCTATCAAACCCGGTCTCGGGGGGTATAGCCCGAGCCTTTTCAGGGTGGGGTACGAGCATAGTTTTTTTATCGTTTTCAATTTTTAGCGTTCGACACATCGCATCGTCGTCGTCTTCGTCGTGGTAGGTTAAACTCGGCACCGGCGTAAAGTTGAACTAACTCTTTGGTTTGGTTGTTACTAAATCTGTTGTGTTGGTTGCTTGAACTGCATTGTTGTATCATTGTTCTCAGAGCTCTGTGAAAATAAAAGAAATGTTTGGACCTCAGACTGAGTTGTTGTCTGCATGCGCTTTAGGCTAGACATTTCTAAGAAGCTCGTCGCCAGTGCTCGTTATGATAAGCAGCATGTCTGTGCCTATCTGCAACCATTTTCACGCTAGACAAGACAACAGCGGGTAAATAACCACTTTTTAGAAGGGTACCCTTCTTTGATACCCGCGTGCGCAAGCCTTTTTGAATCTAGAGGGTCCGGTCTTAAACTGCTAACATCTAGGTACATTCAATGCCGAAAATTTCATCCGCAGGTTGTATTTGTCTATCTCCAGCCATTTCGGCACAACTCACTCTTGAAATGCGTGTCGCAGACCAAAATCGCGAAAAATTTACTAAAACCCCCTATTTTAGGGGTTCAAAGTCGTTCAAGGTCATCCATGTTGCCAGTGCTTGTTATGATAAGTAGCATGTATGTGCCTATCTGCAACCATTTTTACGTTATACGAGCCAATAGCGGTAGAATAACGTCTTTTTATGAGGAATGCCCCTGTTTTGCCTCCTTGTTCGTAAGGACCCCTTTCACCCGGTGACATGAAATTTTGTCGCGAAATACTAAAGACACTAAGCTACCATATGGTAAGAATCGAAAGTCTCTATCTTAACTGGTCTTGAAACGGTACCGGGTCGTGCCGAACAGACAGACAAACAGACAGAATTACCATAACTAATAATACGCGCTATAGCTAGCTAGCTAGCTCTGGCGCGTAAAAAACGTTTAACGATTCGACAAAGGTATAGCAGTTATAGGCTTAACTAAACAAGCATGATAAGTCAAAATTGGCTTAATACGGGGTACCGTATAACAAAATTTACAGACCACGCTAGTTAAGTAATCAGCAATCAGTCTAAGTAATTAGGATGTCTATGGCTCTTCACGAGAAACCCATCATAAAAGTACGGGAACATTGCTAGGCACACAATGTTGCCTGCCACCTAACATCGCTTTAACTCCAGCCAGATATGCCGATTTACCTACCCCGAAAGGATGAAAAACTGCGTTGACCTTGGTGTTGGTTATTTACCGAGATGGTTTAGCCTACCTGTCCGCAAACAGTCACCCATCCAAGTAGTAGTTACTTTATAGCGGCTCGATCGAGAGACAAACTCACGACTTCATGATCGTTTAAGTCCAATGTTCTAATTCTTGAGTTTCCTTTGCTTAATTGCGTAATGTTTTATGCTAAACGTATTTTTGTTCCGGTGCTGAGATCGCGGCGCATTGCGCACGGCTAACTGTTAATTTGCGCCTCGATCTGTTTTAAATGACGAATGTCAAACGTAAATTGATACAGCGCATTCTTATATAAAAACCTTCAATGCGTCGGACAAACTATAGTACTGCGATAACACATATGTTTTCAGCGATTGCCTGTAAGTGTCCACTCGTGTTTACTTATTTACTTACAACACGTTGTACAAGATCATGACGTGTTAAGGTGTTCTGGGTTTGTGGTGGGCTTTAGATAGAGTTGATGTGGAGTGTTGCAGCAAGCCTACAACTCGACTGACTGGCTAGTTTACTCAACTTTACTTAGATGCAACAAACGTGCATCAGCACTGCATAAGCAAATAAAAATAACACGCCAGAAAAAATACGCAAATACGAAACGAGTATTAAACATAATTAAACTAAACTAAACTAAACTAAGCAGACATCTATTGAAAAAAGTGTTGAAAATAATGCAATGAGAGTGAGAAAGGACATTGACAAAGTTATGACGACGATCTCGTAGTTCGTGATTATCGTATGAGGGTTCAGAGTAGAGATGACCGCGAATGGCTTTTTGCATTTTTATTCCCTCTCATTCCCATGCAGTCACTTCCAATTCCTTCCCTGTGCGCTGCTTGTCGTTGAATCTAATACCCCGTTTACACGACCAAACAAACATCGAACAAACATTGAGCAATTACAGCACACGTTGTGCACTTATATTTTGAATACATTTGCTTGATGTTTGCTTGATCGTGTGAACAAGGTATAAAACTTTTCAGGAGAGTCGTCATGCTATGCATTACTGAACGTCACAAACTACAGAAATTATGCCTAATGGTAGGAGCCTACTCAAATTTGACAAAAACAACAGTCTGTCGTTCTCTAAGCAGAACATAAGCCTAACACTGCATCTGCTGATGGGAATTTATTCCCATGGGAATAAAGGCCTTTCCCATTCCCATACAGGTTGTTTTCCATTCATTCCCATTCCCATTCCCAATTTTGTCATCAATTGGGAATCCTATTCCCATCATCATCTCTAGTTCACAGCAGGTAATATAGGCTAGGTCCTACCAAATAAACAATGGTGGGACCTTGTTGAGGCTCTGCTGTAGCTCTCCGATTAGCTGTAGCTTTGTCGTACGGCAACAAGTCGAACAGATGTAATTTGGACCACAGTCGTACACGTAGGTGGCTCTGGGAGCGAGTATAGTGAGTGTAACGGTGCGACGTCGTCCGGCAGGCAGTAAACTACGATTAGTTGCCGGTGGGCTGCAGCATTACTGCACGTCCAGCACCGCATACAGTCGTCTGTTTGAATTAGTCGTCACCGCCGCGCAAACACATTGAGACATGCATCGTAATGCACACCAGCGAGCAGCAGCCATACGACCATCCAGACTCAGCGAATGGCCATCGTACAACGACTAACTACATGTTAACTCGACCCACCGCTGCGTCAAAGGTGTAATGGCCACGCGCACTGTGATGTGCAGTAAGGTGGGCTCGCCGCTGTCAGTACTTTTCCGGAAAAAACGGGTCCCTTCGCTATTTTTTACTACAATTCACTTAGAAAGAAAGCTTACAGTCACAGTTTCATTTGCTTAATTGCTTACTGAAACATGATGTTCTGTATCTCTCTGTTTTGTGCTTTTATTTTTAATCCGCCCAAATACGGTAGTTCATGGAGCGAACTTAAGTTTTACCTCAAATGTTTTATTAATTTGGGCCTATTTATTTATTTCGTCAAGATATCTCTGAGCTCCGTGGACCAATCGCAACGAAATTTTGCACCATGACTGGAAGTATGCCAAATTTTTAGTTATATTTGGCATTGTGTTTTAACCTTATTTACCACAAAGTAAAAGCTTCTGTAAACTACTATTCTATTAGGCAATAAACGACAGAAATGTGCAATGCAACAGACAGCGGAATTACATGTACAGTAGTTATATATAGGTTAATTGCAGGCGAAGGCAAGGCACAGTCTTCAGCGCGTATCACTGTGCTGTGAGCAAGATAATTTTAACATGAAAATATGCAGTGACGAGTAGTGACTAGTGACATGTGGTTGATAGGCATCGAGTGACGTCATACTGTTGTTGCTACGCTCATGAGTTTCTGAAAACGTTGTCGTTTTCACAGTGTTCATCGCATAACCGGCATGGCTACGTTATCACCGGAACCCGAAGACTGGTAAAGTCGCGTTTGTACTTGATGTTGTTTTGGTTATATATTGCAGCGTTTGCTTATCTTGTTAGAATAAAGTTTCGATGCTGAATGCAAGACAAATGCCACAATTTGCAATAACGTCACAGTAGGCCTACAAAATATACCAGCGACGGCATGAGTTGGTGGTTATTTTTATTTCTAGACGTTTGTAGTTTAACAGAACTGATTTTAATAAAGAGTAAGTATCATTATGCGTATAATGCTTGGTTGGTGGCCTTACCCAACCGTAGCGCGTCGTGTCCGATCAACGAAGTTGCTCTACACCGGGCCGGGTTATTACTTGGATGGGTAACTGCCTGTCTGCAGGTAAACCATCTCGATACCGCACGTAACCGTCTGCCTAGGTCAACTCAGCCTTTCATCCTTCCGGGGTAAGTAAATCGAATACCGGCCTATCTGGCTTGGGTTAAGGCGGGGCGCGTTCATTTGTGTCGAATGGCAAGTAACACTGTGTGATCCCATACGGCAGGTGGCGCTTTAAAAATGGGCTTCTATTAAGAGCTATAACACCACTACTTTTAATCTAAGTTATGTGGATGTGAATGTCACGCAGCGAAATGAAGGCGGAGGACTGTGAACCGTTGCTTGTACGTGAACCGAGATTATCACCGGTCAACGAGTGTCCAAGCGACGATACGAAACCCGTCCAGAGCTATCTGCCCAACGTCGCAAAGTTCTTCCATTCAAGCCCCTACTACAACAATGCCAGGTAAATATAAACGTTCTTCCAGTTTCCTTTTATGTCATATTCTTTACACAGTTTTGCAAGTTTTTTGACAGGTTTTGCCGCTCGATTATGAAATCCACGATGTTTTTCTGTGGTCTAATGTACAAAAAATTCTGTGGTGTGCACCGAAACTTTTGGACAGTGAAATTTTAATTAACACATACTGCTGTGAGAAAACTGTGCATGTTAATTTATTTTTCAGTGTTCTGGGACAAGTATCACGACGGTACAGGCTTAACAATTTCGATGTCAGGTTTCAGCACTGGAGGTTTTGATTGTAACGGAAGGTATAAACGGATTTCGGTAAGATCGGATAACAATTTGAAACTTTTACCGCCAGACTGTTTATGCTACATGTTTCTTTGTTGGCGCATCGTGCTCAGGAAGGGCATCTATCGTCGGTTCTCCAAGTGTGACTGGGATGCGGCATACGCGGCTAACAAGGAGCACGCCAACATACAGCGCCGTCAAGCTGAGCTGATGCGTGCCGATGTCTGGGGTGCCATTCGCGTCGCTGACACTGCCATCAACCGACAGTGCAGCAACACGAAGAAACTCGGTCTCCATCTCTGTCTTTTACTTTGCACTGTCTATATCAACATTCAACGTAACCTCTAGTCGTCAATCGATACTGCTTCAGTGTGCGAGAATAACAATACTACCACTGTTATTTAACGGCTTGGACACTAGAAAGGGAGGTATAGAATGCCAACAAAATCATAATATTATATTAACTGTCGAATAGTTGTATTCCCAATTATTTTGAGTCACTTCGCAGATCGTTTCAACTATTGTAGATTTGTTTTATAGTTTCAGTATTTGTCTCAGAAATACAGCAAGATGCGTTTACTGACTATGGAATACGTGGTCCGAAGGATATCACATCGCCTTAATTTCTGAACGTATGGTTTACGTGTACAGTGTTCAAAATGTAACGAAAGCGGTAAACTGGTAGGCCTAAAGGCGTACGTCAATATTTTCACCGCGTTCTACACTGTGTCTCAAAAAAAGCATGTGACTACATTTTTTGCAATAACTAGAACAATGAATGTCCGATTATAATAATTTTTGGCACACTTATTAATGAGACTATATGTCATCGAATGGTGGTTTCATTTCCCACCTCATCTATTTAGTGCAACTGTCTTACCTTGGGAAA
>Ga0056128_1010023_pt1 | contig 11828 bp, 7 predicted proteins | sample WorMetLIZISLAND2_FD_71113 | JGI IMG/M metagenome (GOLD analysis project Ga0056128, IMG submission 71113) | Marine gutless worms symbiont microbial communities from Max Planck institute for Marine Microbiology, Germany - Olavius geniculatus... ... | reverse complement strand
CAACAAAACAGCATTGAAGCGCTGCACCAAAACAGAAATCCTCTGAAACAAATAACTGGTCTCTCTAGCCTCGCCAGTATTAATTGCGATTCTTTTTCCAAGATCAGCCAGGAGCTGGCAAGCTGATGCGTTGAAAACTCTCAAGTTATTATTACCGTCTACTGATCCGTTAATACCAGTGTTTGTGTATTTGTTATTTGGCTACTGTCTGTTGCAGCGTGTGACTGTGATCCTATCGGGTCTGAGCACGGCGGGGAGTGTGAGAGCAGGACGGATGTGGTTCATGACCTGGTAGCCGGACGATGTATCTGCAAGCGGCTGGTCGTCGGTCGGCGCTGCGACTCCTGCATGGACGGCTATTGGAACATGCGCGCCGACAACCCGGACGGATGCGAAGGTCTGCTGTTGTAAAAATCATAGTGGTACCACGAGTGAGGAGTGAGTAGAGGTTTAACGTCCCACTCAACACAGTATAGATCATTTTGGGGACAGCCTTTTCCAGACAATGCACACATAAACACATAATGAAAAACAAAATTTAACCTTTACAGAAAAAAACAATACGGAACACGTGAAACACAAAATATCAGTCCTAAGTTTAGATTTGTAAGAACTGACCATTGTGAATATGCATAAGTAATAGCAATGGCAGTTCTTTTTTCTGTTATTCTCCAGTCAGTCATTAATCTCAGAATGCTGTCTATCAGAGGACAGAAGAGAGAGTTGTAGCAATGCAGTTAATAGAAAAAAGTTATGAATTGCTTGGTGTTGCAGATTATTGCGGCTTTTTGCATTTTAAAGGTTGAAGAAGTTTAAAGAGTATAGCTTTTCGTGAGAAATTGTCTCAAAGCTACGGAGCGTCACCTGCCATATGAGTTCACGCTGTGTCACCTGTCACCTGACACAGATAAATACGCCCCATCTCAACTCCAGCCAGTCATACAGGTATTCGATTTACCTACCCCGGAAGAATGAAAGGCTGAGTTGACCTAGGCGGCTGGTTTCATACCGAGATGGTTTACCTGCCTGCAGGCAGTCACCCACCAAAGTACTAACCCGGACCGGTGTAGAGCAACTTAGTTGATCAGACACAACGCGTTACCGCTACGACAGGCCACCAACCCATGCACTTGTGTACTTATGTGCCCATGTTTTTCTGTGTGACTGTTCCTGTGTGCTGTAACTACAAAAATTACAAAAGTATACTGCTTATCTACGTTCTCTGCTCAATTATCACACTTTCACGCATTCTCTGTGTTCTGCCAACACCAATCTGCTGTCGGTTCCACGTGTCCCCACAACCTTTGCCTCCCGCGGTTTTAGCATTGCAGCCGCCACAGTCTGGAACTCACTACCCTCTAGCATTCGCAGTTCTACCTCTGCAGACACTTTCCGTCGCCTCCTTAAAACTCACTGCTTCCAGCAGGCCTACTGCTCCCCCTAGTGGTTCAGCCAAGTGCCTCAGATTCGGCCACTGGCTGACATTCATTGTGCACTTTAAATTATTATGCGCTCACTTACTTATTTACTTACTACTTCTACACTACAACTGTTTGTGTGTCCGTGCACACAGAGTGTGGCTGCTATCAGTTGGGTACGGTGGGCGCTGGAGGCGGCTGTGACAAGCAGACAGGCGAGTGTCGCTGTAAACGTTACGTCACTGGCCGACAGTGCAACGAGTGCATGGTCAGTCTTATTACTTATTTATTGTAATTAATGCTTAATTAGACTACCCGCTGAGCTTTTCTTGTTCTGCTTTCTTTCACTGCATCAACAACAACAACTATTACAACTACTACGAGGGATGTTCTATACTTTTTTCCAGGATCGATATTAGACTGAATAATTTTCACGGGGTTTTTGGCAATGCTGAAACGCAGTGAGTTAGCCATGAAAGAGAAATGCAAACTTTAGCGTTAATTATAACGCTGTTAGTTTTTCTTATCATTATTTATTTCTCGACTTTTTTGCGTCATTGCATTGACAACTTTACTGGGATACGTGAGTCATCGTAAACATTCCCTGAAAATTTGGTACAGATCTAAATATTTTTCAGGGACGTATAGAAGCATGCGTGAGTCGGCGTTTAATTTGTTTTAAACACAGTTTACTGTACAGGGTTGTTCAAAAACAGAGCCTTTCTGTTATATAGCTTTCAACTTCAGAAATACTGATCAGATCTACGCGATTTTTTGCAGATACAAAGTCGTTTAGTTCTTAACACAAAAACGTGTTTTACTGATATTTTGTTCTCGAAATTCATCAATTAATAACTCCTGTAGAAAGTAATATTTTTTCAGCTAAATTTTTTGACAGTTTTAGCAATTTATTAGGGATTAATGTAGAAAATTTTATTCACATTCGTTCAGATTTGACATTTCTATTTTACAATGTTTAGGGGCTTACTTTTTTCGAGGCACAGTATAGAGTATTTTGATTTTGATTGGTCTGTGTGTGTTTGCAGGCGGGCTACTGGGGCATGAGTGAGGATCTACAGGGCTGTAAGCCGTGCGACTGTGACGTGGGTGGCGCAGTGGATGACCGCTGTGATCAGAGCACTGGCCAATGCACGTGCAGACCACACATTGAGGGGCGTCGGTGTGACCGGGTCTCAGCCGGGTACTTCGTCGTCGCACTGGACTGGGAACGATACGAGGCCGAGATGGCAAGAGGCATTGGAGTAAGTATATATATGATATGAAATAATATTATATAATACGTGATTTGTAATAGAAAACTAGTCTGCCTAAGCACCGCAGATCGACTGAAAATTAATTTCAGATTCCAGGAATTGCTAGTGTTCAGTGACCGCAAATCATTGTTGCAACGCAGATCAATTCAGGTCACAGAAATAGTCTTAACTTAGTGATATGCTGTAATCTGCGGTGCTATAAGCTTAGACTGATTTGCAGTCACTACCATAAGCAATAATATTTCTGGCATGTGAGCTGAACTGTGGTTTATACGCGGTGATTGCGGTGTGTAGGTAGACGTCACCTCTGGAGAACTGCCGGTTTAATTTATCACACGTCATGAACTGAAAGAACTACACTGTTTTAAACTGAACTGAAATGAGAGAAACGGAACAAGAGCTGCTGTGTAAAAACGGTGAATAAAGATCTTTAAAAATAAAGTCAAAAATCGTGAAACAGACAACTTACGGAAAAGATAGGAGCCTACGCGACAAAAAAAACTGGAGGAAAGGAAAGAAGGGACAGTGGCGTAGACAAAGGGGGCCTAGGGGAGAGGAGAAAAGGAAAAGAAAGGAGAAAAGGGGAAGACACGGGAGGAGAGGGGGAGAGAAAAGGAAGGGAGGTTGGGGAAGTGAGGCGAGGCTGCTTTCCAATTCACATATCTGGCCACGCCACTGAGAATGGAATAATGGCAACTGAAACAAGAAACAAACTGAAACGAAAAAACTCGCAAGCACGTTTCACACATCACAATTTAAGCAATCAAACCATTACACAGTTATTTAAGCTACTTAGCTAAATTATTCCAGTCGTTGTAATTTTTATATTGTTGTTGACGTTGTTGTTTAGGACTGTGAGAAGGTAGTGCGTGAGATAGTCCCTGGTACTCCAGTGACGTGGACAGGCCCCGGGTTCATGCGAGTCTCGGAAGGGTCCTCGCTGGAGTTTGTGATTGACGAGATTCCAGTCTCGATGGACTACGACATCATCATTCGCTATGAGACGCAGGTATGCATTATGCTCTGATAATTAGCCACATAAGTACATCATTATTTACTCATTTGTCCGATTTCTGCCACTGCAGTTGCTTTTCTCGGAATTATATTTGTTCTCTGGTAGATGTCGCCACGCCGAGCAGTTTCTCATCACAGTGCAGCACGGTAGTGCTGACACTGTTGTAAGGGCGATAAACGTTAACTATAGGAAATGGCGTTTGGGGGGTCCTGTAGATTTCAAAGCGGTATAACTCGGCTCCCATCAAAGATAATTCCACGCTGTTTGCACCTACCCTCCATTTTCGGGGTCGGGCAATCTAATGGTGTCATTTAAATGTACCCCGTAACGACCCCTGTTACCATGGCAACGAATTTTGGGACAAAATTGACTATAACTCGGCCCACGTGAAAGATAATTGCGCGCTGTCTGCACCTACCCCATATTTTCGTGTCCGAGCTTTCCGATGGTGTCATTTAAATTTGTCTACTGACGACCCCTGTTGCCATGGCAACTAACCATTCTTGCACCAACTTTCTTTGCCCGCCCAGAGGTATTCTGAAAACAGTAAAATAAATTTATTTTCATAAAATTAAATACCAAATATTTGGACAAAATTTGACTAAAACAGCAAAAATCAGATCGCCCTTACATAGCTTTGCAAACTGTTGAAGTTTTTTGCTCTGATAATAATAATAACTAGAAATTTGGGGCAGAGCCCAAGTTGAGTCCGCCCGCGCCATAAGTTGAATTGGGGGAAATTTATGGGGTTGAAATTTCCCCAGTAGCAAAGTCACGTGGCCCGAACTCAAATGCATTAGCATTGTCGACTTAGGGTGGGTCTCTATCTGTGCCGATAACTTTTTTGTTAGTGGACCAAACTTCACCAATTTTGGCCTTTTGTTTTACTGAACTCTCAAAAGATCGCTCTCTATCAAGTTTGTTTCCAGTTTTTGATATATCGTCTGGTTCCTGAGATATTCACGGTCAAAGTCGAAAGTTGTCCTAAATCGCGCCAAATTGTGGATGTTTTGCCCTATTGTCACGGAGAAAATTGGCGACGATGCTGAAAACAATACTGCCGTCGCTAGCGCGGGCAGTAATGAATGAACGGTGAAGCTGATAACTGTCGTGTGTCACGTGTGGTGTGGTCTGTAGATGCCACACCGTTGGGAGGACGTGCGTATAACGATCGTGCGGCCCGGACGAGTTGACCAGCGTGGACCGTGTGCTAACAGTATTCCACAGGACGATCTCAAAGCCTTCAGTCTTCCCTCAGGTAGGCTATTTAGTCAGTCAAAAATATTCACTTACACTGTGGGCTATGAAAAACGTAATAGGTCAAACTACAACGTCTGCATTTTACAAGGTAGTGTAGCGACAGTATTAAGGTGAAGTGGGCAAAACTGTAGTCATCTGCGTCCAGTTTCTTCCTGATGTTGCACGTCAAAAATTTTAAAAATCAGCTAGTCTTTCACGGAACTGTTCAAAAAATAAAAGTGGCACGTTTTTTATGGCCCACAGTGTACTTTTCCACAGCGTAACGTCACAAAACGATACACAGTGCGATTTGGACGCTTTGAACTTAGTTTGAATTAAACGAAAAACGATGTGAATGCACACTGGTTTTAGCAAAAACGGGCATCATAATTCTCTGTTCTGTTAATCACACAATGAACGTTTGATAATACGGTGCTTTCGCGAAAAAGGCACCCATTTTTTCTTTTAATAACTCCGCCGAAGGACGATAAATTTGCACGATATTTTCACCAGCTGTAGCTGAAAGGATAGTAATTCAAAATATTTCAACAGAATTTGGCTGTTAACAGTTTTGCTAGCTTATCTCAACCGGTTGTTATCGGTTGGTGCATAGCTACCCTGCTTCGATGATAAACTTTATCTAGTTGGTGGATAACAAACTGTTAAAAGTTTCACCGTTGCAGTCCTAAGCACTGCAACCCCAAGCGATCGCGTTCACACACTTGTGGGGATACTTTGGCTTTTGCACGTTCCAGCAAGACAATGCATTGGCACACAGAGCTTGCGAGATGGTTGAGTGTCTGGCTCGTGAAACTTGACTTTATGCCTTCCGAGTTCCTTAAGGTGCTTAGTGCATACAGAGCAACGTAACTGAACTGAACTGAACTGAACTGGCATGGTTTAGTTGTTGATAAACTGGCCAGTGGGCAAGCACTAATGCATTACAGTTGGCACCGTCTAACGACGTCGGTGGCCTACGTGAGATACACTTACGTACGCGTCAGCCAATGACCAATGGGCTTGCCCTGCTTGCCCATTGGTCAGTTCGTCAAAAACTAAACCGTGTCAGTTCAGTTCAGTTACGTCGCTCTGTACGCGTTTTTAGCTTTGACGTGGTGAACAGTATTTCATCAGAGAACCTCTACAGATGAAGATCGTCGAAGCAGGGTATAGACACTAGCCTAATCGAAGCATCTGTGTGTGCCTATTGTAGGAAACCGTCACTACATGGTGACCCCGAGCTCGTGTCTAGAGCGTGGAGTGACCTACACTCTGCGTATGGACTTCGACCGGTACCGCAGTGACCGTGTCACACCCGAGGCCAACATTCTCATCGACTCCGTATGTATCCAGCATCTGCTTCTTATACCCCGTTTACACGAGGAAGCATACATGAAGCATACTGTATTCACACGTATTCAATATACACCGTTATCAAGCCAGCTCTAAGAGTGCACGACGTCTGCTCTAAGTTTGTTTCAAGCTTGCTCTAAGGCAGGCCCGTCGAAAGTCACAGCGGGGCCCAGGGAAACATTCTCCCCTGGCCCCCCAAACATGTTCGCGGGGCCCCTCTGGGGAGAAAATTTTGAAAATTTTCTTTTCAAAATGGTGCATTCTGGTGTATTTTTGTATTACTGAGCGACAGGGGGCCCCCAAACGTCGCGGGGCCCGGGGTAACTTACCCTCCCTCCTTACTTACTCCACCCTCTCTAAGGTTGCTCCAAGTGTGCTTCATGTGTGCTTTATATATGCTTCCTCGTGTAAACGGGGTATTAATTTCCGTTCTGTTGTTTTCTTTTCAATAGGCGCTGTGGAAAGCGCAAGCGATTCCGCCTATTCCTATACGCATTTTTTCGTAGCGTGGTTTGTCCGTCTGTCGTCTGTCGCATTCCTGCACCCTGCTTGAACCGTTCAACAGATTTCGATGCCATTTGGCAGACACACTTGATGTATTGTGTTAGATCGGGTGCCTGACCACCCAGAGATTTGAGGGTCGAACCGTCAACCAAAACGTGCACTTACTAATTGCAGCCAAACCGTCAGACCTATGCCGCCACCTGGCGAATGCAGACGAGGCGTTGGGTGACCTTGCCACAGCCATTCCGTTTTTTGCCAAATGAATTTGGTGCTCGCGTGCGCTGTTTTGTCATCTTTCAACCATTTATGATTGCATTCTAATAAACATATGATCTGAAGGATATTTCATTACACGCTGGCACTCGTGCTGTCCAATGTATGTACCGTACTTGTCTACTACAGTGGGATGACGTGTTGATAATTCACCGGTGCAGTCAAGCGTGACCAAACGAACAACATTGTAGGTCACACGACCGACTGTCGGCCAGCGTGGAATAACTGTCGGTTAAATCACTGTCTGGAGTCTACATGTTCGTTTAACACTAACCTGAGTTGGTGGCCTGGCGTAGCGGTAACGTTACTTGGATGGGTGACTGCCTGCTGGCAGGTAAACCGTCTCGGTATGTAACCAGCCGCCTAGTTCAACTCAGCCTTTCATCCCTCCGCGGTAGGTTAAGCGAGTGCCGGTCTGTCTGGCTGTGGTTAAGGTGGGGCGCGTTCACATGTGTGAGGTGGCAGGTATTAACACTGTGTGATCCCATACGGCAGATGACGCTTCGTAGCTCTGAGATTGGTTTTCTCTAAAAAGCAATGCACCACCTTTATTCTTTATCCGATTCCATGTGTTGGTGTCTGTCAGATTGTGCTGATGCCCGGCGTGTCGGGTCATCCGATCGTGCAGCAGGTGAGCGACCGGTCTCAGGAGTTCCGCGAGCAGTTTGAGCGATTCCGCTGTCGAGAACATTTCCAGTCAGCCCAGATGACGCCCATGACCGAGATCTGCAGCAACCTCGTCTTCAGCTGGTCCGCAGCCATGTACAACGGCGCTCAGGGTTTGTTACCTGCTCTCTATAAATGCGCATACAGAGCGTCGTAACTGAACTGAACTGAAACGTCTTAATTTGAATAGACTCATAGGTTGGAACAGTAAGTTATGTAAATTCATCAAAAACAACCTTTAATTGGAAACTTGTTGATGTTTGGCAACCGCTGCTGTCTTCTTCAAAACGACTGTCCGCCAGGTGTCGCTGCGGTGGACAGTAAGTAATCATAGAACTGACATGGTTTAGTTTTTGACAAACTGACAAGCAGAGTGAGCCCACTGGTCATTGGTTGACCCGTGCGTGAGCGTAGTCACGTAATCCATCGACGCCGTTGGACGTTGCCCACTGTAATGCATTATTGTTTGCCAGTTGGTCAGTTCATCAAATACTAAACCATGCCAGACTGTCAATTCAATTCAGTTGCTAGGGATGTGAAAATTGACGTTTAATTTGCACGAAATGACCAGTAACAGTTCTAGTCTGGAGCTGTAGATTTAGGCTCAGCACCCCAAGTTTAGTGTGCATAACATAACATAATGGCCGATGGAAAGTTTTATCGATGATACCGCGGTATAAGTAAAGACCTATCTAGTTCAGCTGGGTTCGGGGGTGAAACACCGCACCCCAAACTCTTTGGGGATAGAACCGCCACTAGAAACGACCACCCGTTCTATGTCGTGTGTCGTCAACGAACAATATGCACGTATACTATGTTTCTTTAGAGAACGTGAACATTTCTGTCTGTTATACTCTAGAATTAAGACTGGGCGAACACACACAAATTGTGTTTTGCCCGTTGTTCATTTATGCCAGTTGTAAGCTGCACTGTAAGACTTTTACTTACTTACATGACTGTTTATTGAGTCATCATGTATAATGGTTGTTTATTTCAACACCATGTATAATGGTCTGTAGCGTGCACGTGCGATATGATGGACTCTTAGTTACGGTTCTACTTTGAGAGCCACCGTTTCTTTTACTTGCTAATTAATTAATTAATTAATTAACTACACGGTTATTTGTTGATACATCGTGTACAGTTATTGCCGTGTTATTATGACCACGTGTATACTGTGGTTGGTTGCAGCCTGCGCATGTGATCTGACGGGTTCCTACGGACCTAACTGTGAGACGGTCGGAGGACAGTGCGAGTGTAAACCCAATGTGGTCGGACGCCGTTGCGACCGGTGTGCTCCAGGATCATTCGGCTTTGGCCCGGCCGGATGCACGTGTATGTACTACTGCAACTCAGAAATTTGTCTGATATTTGCAGCAGCTTCTATCACTGATTATACCTGGTGGGTGCAGCTTGCGCCCAGTGAAAAGTACGGAGGGGGGAGTTTTGTTAAGGGTGAAGATCAATGCACCCCTCCTTTTTATCACTGCAGGTTTCTTGAAAATTCCAGGACGTAGAAAGTCGTGGATAAAATATAGTACAAAATTACGCATTTTTTCATAGGTTCAAATAGAAAACAAGCAGCAATAGTATACCAGCCAGTTTGTGTTGACTGTTGCTTACTTAAATAGTGTTGATGAATTGTGCCACCTTTGGCGTTCTATACGCATTTTCTGCAATGAGCTGTACTCTGAATAAATGTACAAAACATCAGTTTATACACTTGTTAACGGCAGCATGCAATGACTGACACATCGAAAACAGCCAAAATCATAAAAAGGTGATATCACTTACCATCACATTGTCCGAAACCGAGCAGCAGACTAAGACCGAAATCGGGGAGAAGGACGATGCTTACCTAGGAAAAATTGAGGCCAAATTTCAGCGAGATCCGTTGAGGGATTTTGGGGAGGAGGGGGAATTTCAGGCCTAAATTGTCCCCCAGTGGGACGTATGGCACCGGGTCTTTACGTTGGGCTTTGTCTCAAAGTTTCTTACCCAACGCTTAAACAACAACAACAACGACAACTGCTACTACTACTGCATTACTAGTTTACTTCTATTGCTGCTAGTCTGCTACTACAAATCAACTATTGTGTGTGATTTCCAGTTTGCGAGTGCAATGACTTGGGCTCCGAAGACGCATTCTGTGACCTCCAGACCGGACAGTGTTCGTGTATACCTAACGCGTACGGTCGTCAGTGCGACGAGTGTATGCGTGGTTACTACGGCTATCCCAACTGCCGACCGTGCGAGTGTAACGGTCGCGCCGACGACTGTGATAGCTCCGGCAAATGTTTGAGTTGTCGCGACTTTACCGGCGGAAACCACTGCGAAAGGTACACTTCTACGACTACACCGTGTCTCAAAACACGCGCCATTTTTATTTTTTTGTGAATTTCGTTAGAGTCGTTACAATTTATGACAAAAAACGAAATAGTATATTGAAATTTGCTAAACGTGCATCCTGAATGTTGTGTAGAAGGCATAATATACTTTTTGTCGCCATGTATTATCTTTGCTTTTCTCGGGTATATTGTCTTGTTATCTAGTCACCCAGGCGAACTCAGCCTGTCCATCCTTTCGCGGGTGGACACAGTGAGTACTGGCAATCGCCGCTGGGGAAGAAACGGCAAGTTCCGGGTAACAGTACACTGTATAGCCTCTGTTACCAGGACCGTACAACTGACACTGGATGTTAATATAACCTGCCATCCGGCCGACTTCGACTTCAGTTGTAATTGGGTTTAATTTTTGCTGACTGAAAATGCCACATCATTCTTTGGCCAGCCTTTATTTCTTTACTAGATATCACACTGCTGGAGTAGGTAAGCGAACACGCAGTTCGAGCTTATACCACCCCAGACAGTGCGGTGTCGTAACTGAACCACGTTTAAATGGCCTTAACTACGCTGTCGTTTGCTTTATGATGCACGACTGCAGCCGAAAATTGTGATAACGATAGCAGTGCAAGCTAAGTGTAGTTTAATTTTATGTTGTGAATCACTGATCACTTTTTGCAAGTGATTTTTACGTGTTCTACTTACTTATTTACTGCACAGGTGCGCTGACGGTTACTATGGTGACCCACGTCCTGGCTCACGTCACCCGTGTCGTCCATGCATGTGTCCCGGCGGCGAGGGCAGTGGATATCAGCACGGTGACACGTGTCGACTGGACACACGCTCTAACCGCGTTATTTGCAACTGCCGCACCGGATACACAGGTAATATACTCGAGAATTATAGACATAAACAAAACATTCGCTAGAGGGACATTCGGGGAGCGCAAACCTCTGCCAATGGCCAGAGTAAAATGAGGTTCGTCATTTTTCCCTGTTTTGTTCGGCAGATATTTGGTTCGGCGGATGTTTTCTCTGTCTGGCAGTACTTTTAGTAAAGAATTTTATTTAAGTTCTATCTAGATGCTGATCCTGATTATCAGTAAAATCTACTCACTTCTACCTTGGGCCGAATTTCAGCCAAATCTGCAATTTTTAGGGGGTAATTCTGCTGACAAACCAACAGATGAATAAATAAACACACAGCTGTCAGGGTGTCAATCACATAACCTCCATGGCGGAGAAAACAGGGATGCAGTGGGACTGTGGGCCAGTGCACATAGCTAGGCGGATGGCCGCACATATGTCTGCACACGTCTTGCAACACCTTTGCTTATTGTATTCTTATTATTTTGCCTGTATACTTTGTTGCCAGAATGTGCTGTGAACTATGATAGATGTAATCTGTCTGCCTGCCTCGTGCCCATTGTTATCTGTTCCATAGTTGTAAGTAGTTGTAATTACCTCCGCCAAGGAGGTAATGTTTTTGCCAGACTTTGTTTGTTTGTCTCTCTGTCTGTCTGTTAGCAAGATCACTCAAAAAGTTATGGACGGATCTTTTTGAAATTTTGAGGTTATGTCGGGCATGGCACAAGCTACCAGTGATTCGATTTTGGGGGTGATCCGAAAGGAATCCTGGATTCTGGATCACTTTGAAATTTCCGTTACCATTGCGTTAAAGGGGGCATAAGGGAACCGCTGGCAAAGTGAATATGGTGACGCCACCTGGCGAATAACATTGCCTT
>Ga0056128_1010022_pt1 | contig 11829 bp, 5 predicted proteins | sample WorMetLIZISLAND2_FD_71113 | JGI IMG/M metagenome (GOLD analysis project Ga0056128, IMG submission 71113) | Marine gutless worms symbiont microbial communities from Max Planck institute for Marine Microbiology, Germany - Olavius geniculatus... ... | reverse complement strand
AAAATTGGCTTAAAATGTAATAAATTAGCGCTTATAACTTCGGAGTTAGGGGGTGTAGCCCGACGAAACTTTGGCACTTGACGTGTCTCTATATTGGGGTGTTAACGCAAGCACAAACTTTGGGGGCACCGCCCCCTTAAAATTTGGGAGGGCAAAAAACGTTCAAAAATTGGTGTGATTTACGACAGCTTTCGAGTTTAAGCGCAAATATCTCTGGAACCGATGAAGATAACGACATAGTCTAAACGGTGTTGACGAGAGCGATTCTTTCTGCATTGAACAAAGAAAATTTTGTGAAATTCCTCCACTACGAACAAAGTTATAAGCGCTAATGTTGACCTACCCTAAGTCGACGAAGCGCATTCGGCGTATGCCAATGCATTTGAGTTCGGGCCACGTGACTTTGATGCCGGCGAAATTCTCCCCTTCCCCTCTTTACCCCCCCTCTAATTTCCCTTTGCCCCAAATTTCTAGTTACTTTTTTATTTGTGCTACGTTTTACGTTTTCTAATGCCTTTCTTACTTTCTCAACTTTATTTTTTTAATTTAAAAAACGTTTCTTGAAAATTCCACCAAAAACGTCAAGATGCACTTTCAAAGCCGCAGAAACGAATTAATAGACTGGGGTGGTAGTCTAGTGATACTTGGTCTTAGGACCACATGGTTACAGCTATACCGCAACTACAACATTAGGCATTGCGCAAAAAGGTAGACTAACGTTTTTCATTCAACGCTTTAAAACGTTTTTATCCCTTCAACGTTTTTCAAGTTTTTAACATTTTTTTACATTTTTTTCTAAAACGTTTTTTTATATCTGTGGTCCGAATGATGTACATTGACTAAGCCCTACTACTACCTAATACAATATTCAGTGGCGTAGCCAAGGGGGGGCAAGGGGCCCAGCCCCCAATCCTCCAGACAAAACACAAGCATACGTTTAAACTGCACGAAAATGGCCAATTCAATCAGTTTAAAATAACTAAAATCGTTGCCACCAGATCTCATATTAAGGCTAAAATGCATTAAATTCGATTTTTGCTGCGGTTCTGCCCCAGACCCCGCTGGAGAGCTCACAGCTCTCTCCCAGGTCCCCTAGCTGGATTTCAGGGAATCCTACTTATAAGACAGGGGAAGGAAGGGGAAAGGGGGAGAACAGAAAAGGAAGCGAAAGGGTAAAAGGGGAGGGAAAAAAAGACAAATTAGGGAAAAGGAGGGAGAAGGAAAACGAGGTCCCCAATTGAAATTTTTGCCTACGCCACTGACAATACTACAACAACTACTAAACGTACATCGGAGGGAGCAGAGGTCAAAGTTGAAAATCTCGCTGCGTATCTTCCTACGTGACACGCCCGTGTAGTGGATAGCGAATATGGTCAGCGTCAGGTTGACGGTACGCTCGAAACGACTCGTATTCTGGGCCCGTACGTCCACCGTAAACTCCGTACCCAGCGGTACTGTGCCCCGTCCACCTAGCTCGTACTGAATGTCCTGTCAACGTTAAGACGCGTACACTGCAAACAGAACTGAACTGACACAGTTCAGTTTGTGACGAACTGATTAATGGGCGAAGGAGGGCGAGCCTATTGGTCACTGGTTGACGTGTACGTGAGCGTAGTCCCGTACGCCAGCGACGCCGCTATACGGTGTTTACTGTAATGCATTACGGTTTGCCCACTGGTCAGTCCAGTTCAGTTCAGTTACGTCGCTCTGACGCGTAGTACATGTAGTTTCAAGCAACAAACCAATCAATCATTCAATCATTTGGTTAATTACGCAGCCAAATTTTTACCAGTATTGCATAGTAAAACGGTAAAAAATAAAGTCCAATACTTGCTATAGCGCTTCTTACGTGAGACGAAATTGTGGCCAGAAACGCTTTGGTATTACTCGTTTGCTGATTAACGGTTAGGACGCTGGATTGACGATCAGAATATCGGAGCTAAAACCCCTTCTGAAAACAAAAAGACGACGCCACGGGTTGGGCGGACGACCGCAAAATATGTTGTGTCTTCTACTTTCGTAAAGAATTTCGGAAGATAGCGATAGAGCACTAACGTTGCCAATTGATCAAAACAAACAGACAGTAAAACGTAACGCTGTTACATGAAAACAGGTAAGACTAAATGTTTAAACTGTTCACGTTAACTGTTCGCGTACCGAGCGACGTAACTAAACTAAACTGAACTGAAACAGATTAGTTTTTGACAAACTGACCAGTGGGCAAGCAAGGCGAGCTCATTGGTCATTGGTTGACATGCACGTCAGCGTATAGTCACGTAGGTCACCGACGCCGTTAGACGGTGCCTACTGTAATGCATTACTGCATGACCATTGGTCACCTCGTAACAACTAAACCATGCCAGTTCAGTTCACTTGATTTCAGCTACGTCGCTATGTACGCGTCTTAATTCTCAGTGGCGTCATTTCAGTAAATCGTTGGGGTCTCAGTGATCCTTGGGGGTCTAAGTCTCTGTAACGTATCGTTGTTGCCTGAGAAACACTATTTCAGAGGTACGATTGACAGGAAGAAAACTAAAATTGTAAATCCTTGGGGGTCCATAGACCCCTCCACCCCCTCCTAAATGACGCCCCTGTTAATACTACAACAACTACTACAACAACAGACCCCGTCGCCCTGATCGTAGACTGGTGGTAGAGAAAAGAATCGGTTTGCTCGCTGCAGAGCTGCTCGTTCTTCTTCCAACCCTAACACAATCATCAATAGAACAAAGTGAAAATCTACTTCGAGTCAATCTCCATCGAACATCATTAAGTCGCAAATTTCATGCGTTAACATTTCCCTGCATATTATTCATCATTTGAAACAAAAACTCCGATCCAAACACAATCAGCAATAGAATTGTTCCACGTTGTCGCCATGTAGCGTCGTGGCCTGGAAGTAGAAAAGTGCAAATGCCCTACCCTATAAATTTTGAGCTGTCAGAAATTATCAGAAAATCTTCGACAGAAGAGATTATAGGTGCTCGAAAATCCAACTTTGTTCCTAATCTTTCCCCAAAATGGGGTTTCAGCCCTAATTTCTGCTTTTCTAAACCAAAATTTTCAGACAGAAAGAAGATTTTTCTCACAGCCAAAAATTTAGGGTGGGCAGTTGTTTTCCCGCCCCCTCGCTGCCAGGACTCCATTGTAATTTGTAATTCCCCCAAAATGGGTTCTGTTAGCCTATGTAGCCTACCTCGTGTAAACTTGTAATCGGCGGTGATGTCGAGACAGTCGGCCTGCACGTCGACAATCGGGAACACGGCGTCAAGACTCTGTTGACTGCTGTGACTACTAGGGGCTAAAACATGTTGCGGCGGTGGTGACGGTTTGGGGCCATCCGTCAGCAATAGACGCCCCGTCCTACACACGCAGAATAACAACTATGTTTGGGGTGATATAAGTATCATAGAAAACACATTCTGGGGTGGTATAAATCATGGACTCTGCCGACTATGTGACTGCTGGGGACTAGAACTGTCTGCGAAAAAAACATTGACGGTTTGGGGCCGTTGTGAACACGCACTATAACTACCACTATGTCAGACGTGGTATAGATGATAAGAAACACAGCATCTGTCGACTGTTGTGAATACTGGGGCTATTGCATCGGCATTATTATGCGGCGATCTGAATGCGCGCCATTACAGGTCGTGTCCGTCTGTCTGACCCGCACGTACGGACTTCTAGCAGTGATGTAGTAACGTCCTCTTAGATCGAGTCTGAGTCACGAAAAATAAGGACTCGTAACGACGTAAGAGATGGTTTTTTGATCGTTCCTATCCGAAAGAGGCGTCTCTGGCAACTGGTTGTGTGTCTATGATCCGAAGATTCGATAGTTCGAAGGTGTGTTGGCTACAGCAACATGCATTTTCGCTAACTCTAACTCTAACCCTCACCCTAACCCTAACTCCAACCCTAATCTACTCATAGTTCAGAAGAAATGTAGAGATTGAGTCAACGACTGTAGAAATGTGTAAGAAAGAACCCTAAAACTTTCGGACCATATAGAACCTTTTAATTATCGAGCTGCCCTTTTGGCAACTCTGGTTAAGGTGCTCATTAAAAAATTACATATTGATATACTGATGAATACGCTAGGTGGCGCCAGCAACAGTGAAGCACGCACCTGTTCTTCTCAGTGGTCGTTCGCCAGGTGGCGTCGTCCTGCAGAGTCCAGTGGATGACGTCAGAGTTAATGTCATAGAACAGCAAAGCGCAGTCGTGCCGTTGAAATATATCACCACGACGTACTGACGACACCGAGCACGGGCCGGCGTTGTAGATTCCTGCATATAAAAGAAAAAGATCAGCAAGACAACTCAGACTTGTCATTTCTACGTGGATATGCACGACGAATACGACTCGTACCGCTGGAAGATATCACCACGACGTACTGCGAACACTAAACATAAACCAACTATACAGCCTATAGGAGTTCCTGTTCCAGTGCATAATGCCCCTTCAAGGTCATCCAAGGTCAATGATGTTCGTGTCATATGAAAGAGCTTATGCGACTTCCTATTAACGATTAACAGCAATGTAGGCCCTCTCTCGCACCGTTTATACCCCGTTTATACGATCGAGCAAACATTGAGCAAACATCGAGCAAATATAAAGCACGTATAGCCTAAAGCATAGCAAACATCGAACAGACATCCAGCAAGCATCGAGCAAACATCAAGCAGACAGCGAGCAAACGTCGAGCAAACATCGTGTTGGCTCGTCCAGCTAACATATAGCCAGCTCGTCGAGCCAGCTCGTTGAGCCAGCTTCATCGTGTAAAGGGGATATTAGCCAGAACATGTTTATGAGAAAGACGACAGACGACAGACACATCATGCCATAAACGATCTACAGCATAGCTGTAGCGCGTCAAAAATGTGACCACGGCGTACTGCGGACATCGAGAACGGATTAGAGTTGCGCAAAAAAATACACAGATAGATTAAGTCAGGTCAACTCGGCCTGGCCATCCTTCCCTGCGTAGGCGCAATGAGTACCAGTCGTGCCGTCAGAAGATATCATCACGATGTTCTCCGGATACCAGTGGCGTCACGGCATGGGGACAAAAGGACAATTGCACCCCTCCCTAAATTTTGGGCCATGAAAAAATGTCCAGAAATATTTTTCTTCACGGGAAATTATCGTCCAGAAATGCTAAATTTAAAGCTGATCCCGCATTTTAAAGACAGTTAGAAGCTGAGTTAACAATTTTTTGAGCACCTATAATCTCCGCTGTCGGAAAGTTTCAGTGTCTGACAGCTGTGTCAGTCGAAAAATTGCAATTTCGTGTCCCGCCTATTTTTTACTCACGATGCCTCTGCCGCACAACGACCACGAACCGGCGTTGTGGATTCCTGCAAGAAGTAAGTAAGTAAGTTACAATCGTAAATACCAGTTTCAACGCAAATCGTCCGCAGAGTCTGCCGGTGAGAGAATTTTGATTAATGTTTAGCAAAGATACGCGGACAAGCGTTTGGTGGGCGGTGGCATGTTCTTCTCTCCCACGGTGCATAATACCCAGTTTACGCGATGGAGCTGGCTCGACGAGCTTGCACGATGTTTGCTCGATGTTTGCTTCATCGTATAAACGGGGTATAAGTCTATGTCGATACGACAATGACATAACGATAACAGTCGTTGCAGTAAAAGTTGAAACTGGTCTAATTTGATGAACAATTTTTTATGACTACGTTTTTTTCACAAAATAAAGTACAATTTATTATACGATTTGTGATAATTTATTTACGATAATGTATACAATGAGCTGAGCAATTAATACGAAAAGCTTTATGGGCTAGGCCTACGTGTTGGCTTTCCGCACAAATTATCGACTTGGCTAACTGCAGAATGCTTTCTGCACAAACGACCGCGCAACAGCTGATTCGCCAGTAAAACGACCGCACTCAATGCGATAATGACGTAATTATTAACAGACATAGGCCTATTTCAAAGCCAAAATAGCCACAACGCTGAACAGAGCAGCTAGAAGCATAGACAACGCGTGAATTAATTTGCAAGAGCTGAAAAATTGATTTTATCCGTTCAAATTAAAAAAGCTAGCTTTTTAAGCTTTAGCTTAATAAGCTCAAAGGCCCAACTTTTAGGTTTTTTAGAAGATTTCTTTGCAGCGCATTGTCATACAAATTATATTTAATTTAATGATTGTAGACGCGATTTTGAGGAGCATTAATACAAAGCGATGCGAGAAAAAAGTGACGTAAAAAGTTTTTCATAAATCACAATTTTCTGTCTAGTCTTTTCTTTACTTCGAAGCCCCCGAAAAGCTAAAATAAAACAGAAAAACACGAAAACCGAAAAAATCTAAAAAATTCAACATCCCCAATAAACCTATGTTTTTTCAGCCCTGACTCTAAAAGAACTAAAATGAAGTATCGGGCTGGGACGGAGCTGTGGTATCGACTGTTGAAGCAATGTGCTTGGAATGCATTCTTTCACATTTTCACGACGATCCAGAGACTTGTCTGGCTGTTGAACGGAACGCATTGGACAATTGCGAACAGCCATCTACCTCGCAACTATCAACGTTCTGCTCAGGTCAGCAATCTGCGCTCTTTCGTGACGGCTATGTTAGGCCTACAATCATGATTATGTCACTGCTTCGTTCTGTTCATTTATTCTGACGCGCTACAGCTATGCTGTAGAGCGCCTATGGCACGATGCGTCGTCTGTCCGTCGTCGTCTGTCTGTCTGTCGTCGTCGTTCGTAACGGATGTATTGTGACTAAACTGTGTAATGTGAGATAGGGCCTAGATTGCTATTAATCACTAATAGGAAGTCGCATATTGGCTTTCAAATAACACAAGTCATTGACCTTGTATGACCTTAAAGGGTCATAACGCACTATGGTTTGCCAATCGTGCTCTATTGTGGCTAAACGATAAGTCGAATGGGGTCGGCGATGATACCATCAGATAGGGCGCTGGCAATTTTCCATAGGCTGAAAATAGTAAACATCAGCAGCGGTTTGGCCGAAATTTTCAATGAAAAGTTTCAAGTTAAAAGTGGCCGTCAAAAACGGTGAGAGATAGGGCCAAGGTTACTATCAATCACTAATAGAAAGTGGCATAAGCCCTTTCAGATGAGACAGACAGCTGCAAATTCCAACAGAGGAAATCATGGGTGCTCGACATTTTAATTTTGCCTTATATCCCCCCAAATGGGAGTTTTTAGCACCAAATTTGGCATTTTAGACTAAAATTTTCCGGTAAAATTATCCGGCAGTTTTCCAGCAGCCCAAAATTTAGGGAGAGAGGGTAATTGACCCCCTGTACCCTGACATGACGCCAATGCTTACAGCTACGTTTTGCCTGTGTTGCAGGTTCTAAAGGTGATTGGGCGACATCGTATTCACAACACTTGTCATGTTTGTCAGCCGTCAGAGTTCCTGACAACCCACGAGTGTTTTGATTCACCAGAGAGAGTTCTGCAGGATCACCCCAGCCTGTATAAGGTACTGACGTCGAGGCAAAATGGGCAGTGGGCAGCAGGGGCGCAATCCCACTTCACCCAAATATTCACAGGTCGAAAAGTTCAGGTGGTAAGAAAACACTTCTTACACGAGTAATTAGCTGTGTTAACGTGTGTGTTCAGTTGACCGACGATAAAGCTATATTCGTGGAAGCGCTGCCGGGAAGCGAACTGTGGAGGTCCGGATATTCGCCGTTCTTCACTGATGCCCAGTTTCGCCACGCGGTCCGCCTTATCCGCATGCCGATCCAATCGTTCCATCGTCTGGCCGTTCAGCTGCAGGACCCGGAGAACGTAACGTTTATCGGTATCATAGGGTGCAGAGGATCGACGCTACTGACGCAGATGTTTGAGCACACCGGACAGGTTGTTGCCATCTCCGAACCACCCGCGCTCGAATATCTCGAAGAGGTATTATTTAAATCGAGGCTAGAATGGGGAAACATAACAATATCCGTTATCGATGACATTTGAAAAGAAATTGAAAACAACTTGATGTTTTTTTGTAAAATATGTTGACAAATAGCGTACACATTTGCTTGCTATGTTTAATTTTGTAACGATAAAAATATTTTAAGGTAGAATTTAGAAAAAAATAACTTCGTAGTTTGTACTTTGTAGTTAGAACGTTTTGTCATGCACAGACAATACTGTAGATACGATGTTTTGTTTGCCATTTTGCTCTCGAAATATAACACGCTATTTCACTTCTTTCTCGTCATTGGCACATCCTGGCTCGCGATGGTGAAAGCTATAAGCGACCCTTATTCTCGGGCAGCGTGTCTATATTCAACTCTGTCTGTCTGCGTGTCTGTCTGTCCGCAGCTCGGCTATTGGTTACCGCAGCAGTCGCGAGCCACGTTGCCCGCCGGCTTTCTAGTTCAATCAAAGCGCATCTCACGGCAACATCTTTCAGTCGTTTGTGTGCAATGCAAATGACTAGTTGTTTTTGTTTTATTTGTCAACGAGAAAAAAATCCCTATCACTTCAAGACGGGAATTTGAACCCGTTAACCCCGCCCCCTTTGACGCAACTTTATTTCTGTAACTGTATTTTAGTGCACCGAATAAAGTGTTTACGATTGTTTACAGAAGGCTGTATCGGGCGAAGAATTCGTCGATACAAAACTTTTTATCAGCGCAGTTCGTCTGCTGTGTAAGCCAACTTCAGCGCGCTCGGAGAAGGGTCACGTGATAAAAATTCCCTTCTTGCATATTCACGTAATGCCGGTTTTGGCGAGATGCTTTCACAAAGCTCACTGGTGTTTTATGTATCGAGATGGGCTGAAGGTACGTCTGCTTAACTTTTAGCCGACCGTACTGAAGTAATGGTCGTCGAACTATTGGCATTATTGACGTCTGTCAGTCTGTCTGTCACGGATTTATTGTGGCTCAACGGTTCGAGATAGAGCTTGATCACAAATAACTTAAATATGATGTCGCACATTGGCTTTCAGATGACATAGAAATCGATGACCTTGGATGATCTTATAGGGTCATAACGCATTGTGGTATGCCAACTGTGCGGTATTGTGGCTAAACGGTAAATCGTAGGGGGTCGGCAATAATACCATCGGACAGGGCGCTGGCGACTTCCTATAAACTGTCAATAATAACCATGTCTCCATCTGCAGCGGTTTGGCCGCAATTTTTAATAGAATTTTTTCAAGCTAAAAGTTGTCGTATCTTGGGAACGGTGAGATATAGGGCCAAGGTTGATGTTAAACAATAATAAGTGGCATACCCCTTTTCAGATAAGATGAAAATCATCGTCGTTGGATGACCTTGAAGGTCACTGAGAACCAGTACGGTCGGCTATCTTAGCGACAGCTGAGCTTCTTGTACAGTCACTGCAGAAGCAAAGCGATGAAACGGATGGGTCGCCCCAAGGGAAAGCGGTGTCATGGGTTAAGAAAGTAGGTGGCAGAAATTTGACATTTTTCGGCATACTACTGCAAATTTTCAACAGAGGATATGAGTGCTCCAACTTCAAAGTGCCTCTAAATTCCCCTAAAAATTGGGGACATTATTAGCGACAAATATTGTATTTTAGACACAAATTTGCAGACAGAAAGAAGGTTTTCTAGCAGGCTAATTTAGGAAGAATTTCTCGCCTATCACAACGCCAGTAGTCGTAAAAAAGTATAGGCCTACCAAAGGCCGACCACACCACATTTGGCGGATTACTTTCTATACGTTTGTGCATCGTCGTTTGTGTAAAATTCTTTATGGCCCATTCACATCTATACGACGCCGACGCGACTCAATTCAACTCAACTGTTGAGTCACGTCGTGGGCAAGTAATTAATTAATCAATTAAGATTATTCAAAATGCGCAACGTAACAGTTTGACAACGGATTATTGCGATATTGCAGGCTGCAAACCAACACAGAACTTACACAATGCGCTGCGATCTCAACACCTGAACAAAAATGTAAACTACATTAATTTTGTATTTAGCAGCCGCTTAAACAGCACTGTTCAAAGCTATCAGTTTGTCTCCATAATCTGCTGTAGGTCCGTCTGACTACACATGTCCTTGAGTTGGCATAGAGCAGAACTAGATGTGGAAAAAAAACTGAGGACGAGACTCAATCGTCGGCGACAGTCGCCGACTGTAGCCGACAGGTGGGTCGGTCGGTATCGTCGTAGGTGTGAATGCATTAGACTAATGGGGTGTTTACACGACGAAGCAAACATGAAGCAAGCATGTGCATTTTCACGTTGTGCACGTGTATTTTCAATACATATTTTGCTTGATGTTTGCTTCATCGTGTAAACACCCCACAAAAGCGTTAACGAATGATGTACGGTGCAGGTAGCGCAGTCGAGATATCGCATCTGGACGGTTCTTCCACAATACTCGATACACAAAGCAAGCGGCGGAATCGTCTGTATCTATTGGCTGCTAGTTAAACTGCTTGGACTGCATATCAACGATTACCCTTCACAACAGTACGTAAGCTTACACCAGGCCCGTCGAGAAGGAAGAGGGGAAGTAGGGGGGTAAGTTACCCTCGGCCCCACTACGTTTGGGGGCCCGCCGTCACTCAAAAATATAAAGTATCACCAGAATGCGCCATTTTGAAAAGACAAAATTCAAAAAAAATTCTTCCCAGAGGGGCCCCGCGAGAATGTTCCCCCGGGTCCCGCTGTGGCTCTCGACGGGCCTGGCTTACGCGCATTGTTTACGCCTGGTTTTCGTTTCCTTTCCAACGCCGTGGGTTAAAGTTGAGCGGCGAAAAAACAGGAAGTAGCCTATAGGAATTTTCCGACAGACAGAGTTTAATAGTGGTGTCCAAAATCCTAACTTTGCCCTGAAATTCCACAATACGCGGAATTTTCGGCCGAAATTTATCCATGTTTGGACAAAAATTTGCCGACAAAAAGTTTTTTCCGACAATTTCAGACAACCCACAATTTAAGGTAAAGGTAATTGGCCCCTTGCGCTCCCCTGCCAAGACCCCCCCCTCCTAGGGGCAGAAAAATAGTAATTCTGCGATCGAGATGCAGCTATAAATTTCCGACAGAGTTATTGATTGCTGCCCACAATTTAAATACCCTTAAGTTCCCCATAATGGGGGATTTCCAGCACAACATTTTGTACTTTTAGAGAAAAAATTCAGAAAGTATAGTAATACTCATTGGAATTGGAAATGTCCCCTCATGGGATCTGACACGACGGCACTGTCCAACGCAACACAAGGCTCATGCGTAGCTCTACTTTCACAAACCGATTCTATCCAATTTTGTTAAAACAGTTCCGTTCGCAAATATTTAAAATTTATTTCAAAAATGTTGGTGACAAAGTTGTACGAACTATCGATCTATGCAGAACGCTCGGATCGCTGGCAGCGCAGGCGAAAAAATGGGCCGAAGCGATGGACTACTACAGAAAGCTACGAGAGACAGGACTACCGATAGTCGGCATACGTTATGACGATCTCGTTGCTGAACCGGAGTCAAATATGCGCCGAATACTTGGCCACTGCGCACTGCCCGAGCACACGGCCCGGAACAGTATACAGGCAATTTTTCCAATTGATTCTAATTATTTTATGTCAACATTTTTCGTAAACATTTCATTTCAAAAGTCCGGAGAAGGTATATGTCAGCAGCAGCCATACGCCAGACGTCTATGGCAGGCGACGCTCCGTAGCTCTGCGTTGGGGGTGTTGGGCTCGCGTGCAGTTCAAATTATGCACACTTATGTATAGTATACATAACAGTCAGTGTCCTGCATATCTGTCTGAAATCGTTGACTCTGTTGCTGATACACAGCAGCGTGACGGTTTACGATCGGCTGCTACTACGGACTATGCTTCTCCAAGACTT
>Ga0056128_1010017_pt1 | contig 11832 bp, 1 predicted proteins | sample WorMetLIZISLAND2_FD_71113 | JGI IMG/M metagenome (GOLD analysis project Ga0056128, IMG submission 71113) | Marine gutless worms symbiont microbial communities from Max Planck institute for Marine Microbiology, Germany - Olavius geniculatus... ... | reverse complement strand
TGCCACAGACAACGATCAATAAAGCTATCAGCGACTTTCGCAAACGTCTGAACTCATGCGTTTCGGCCGGTGGCCGACATTTTGAGCATACGATGTGAACTTCGTACTGAAATATGTTAATTAAACTGTGTGCTGGTTCATAAAATGTCAATTATTTCTGTTTTAGTTTAGTAAAACTCGTGATGAACGTGTTGTGAAATGTAAAAATTCGGTGAGTGGTCGCGCTTAATACGGCATAACTTTGTCAAAGTTGGAGATAACTGAATAAAATTTTGCAGTTTAGCATAAATCTGAATAGATAATAGAGGTGTAAAATTTTGTTTAAAAATTTTCAGCCGTTTCAAAAAAATTATCAGAAAATCTCAGGGGGTAAAAGTTTTTGGCGCACTCTGTATATTATGTCCACGTGAAGCTCTATTAATTACATTAATGACGTTTTGGTTTGCGCTGTTGTACATTGCGTCTCAAAAAAAGAATCCCCGACATTTTCGACTGTAACTTGAAAACCAATTATCAGATTTTGATAATTTTTGGCAAAAATATTTCTGACACAAATTGCCATCAAACCACTGTTTAGTTTCCCACCTCATCCAGTGTGTTTTGCACTACCTGGGAAAAATACAACTAGCGAAATATCACTTTTTTATCCAATGCGATATGATTACTTAACTAGCATAACGCTTAGAAACACATTGTGTTCACATTTCTGACATACGGTTGACATTTCATTCAGCTGTCCATTTTTCAACTGCCTGTAGTTAAATTGCTTGAAGTGTTTGCCCACTATGCGAACACCGGCAAGGAGACGCTTTCTCCATTCATTGACAGCATTATCGATAATGTTCTGCTCCAGACCAATCCAGGCTGTACCAGTTGCTTCTTGACTTCACAAACATTTCCAAATTTTATCTGGTAGACACACTACCGCACGTAATAGACCGGCTGTTGGGGCCCACAGATTAAGATACATGGAATTTATCGACGTTTTTTCATTCATTTTAACACGTATTATGTTTTCCCCAGGCAGTGCAAAAGCAGACGTTGGGTGAAGTGGAAACTAAAACACTTATTTAATAGCCAGTTGTGTCAAAAATATTTCTGCTCAAAATTAGTAAAATTTGCTTATTTTTCCTCAAGTTACGATCGATAATGTCGGGATGTTTTTTCAAGTTTTTTTATTTCGACACATATTTCGCTTGATCTGCTTTTCCTAGGTAGTGCAAAAGCATACATTGGGTGAGGTGAAAAACCGAACAATCATTTAATGGCAAGTTGTATCGGGAATATTCTTACCAACAATTATCAAAATCTAATAATTGGTTTTCAAGTTACAGTCAAAAAATGTCGGGGATGTTTTTAAGACACATTGTATTTTTGATTAGTGCGGTATTTATCTACTATACCAATTCACAAAATTAATGTATTGCAAAGCATGCCAGCAAAAAAGTTTGAATTTTGACAAAAAAATTAGTGTCTTACACACTTACAGCTGACTTTTGGCTCACAGTGTATGTAGGCCCACGGTGCGTAATTGACTCAAATTTGCATAATTGCTGCAACGATTGCGGTATGGTTGTACCGCGTATACGTTTGCTACATCAAATTTTTAACTAAATTTTATATGCGTGGCCAACAGTTTTAAGCAAAGTTTATTGCAACTCATGCATAGTGGCAATTACTTTCTGTGTGCAAATATCGTTTTGCCTTTACCGAAGGGTTTTCATTTTAAAACATTTTATTGATTTATTTTGTTTTTTTTTGCAGAGCGGATAAAAACTGAACAGTAGCAATTGCGGCATAGATCAATGTAGTCTACAGGGCACAAAAAATTCAGACAATGAAAACGATGGACTTCTTATGCGAAAACACAGTATAAAACAACACAATATTTAACGTTACGTTTTATAGGCTATCGTTATTGTTGTTATAATATAAACAGCTAATAAACATAGCACAGATGTAAGCATACAGAAACAAATCGACTGTTGAGGCTATAACGTAGTCACATAAAGTGTATTCAGTATTCATGCGAACGATTCAGCGCCATATTGTAGACGGAATAAGCAATAACGCCATCCGAGATGACATCGGTTCACTGCTATTTTAACAAAGCAAAGCAATTTGCTCTTAGAATTAAAAAAAGTTTGAAAGAAAATTTACTGGTAGCTTAGCTCCGTTATAAAAATTAATATACTGTGATATGCGAATTAAGGGGATCCGGATGGGGGTCATATCCATCTACTACATGTAAACAATGTTGTCAGAACAAAAACTATAAGCGTCGTATTCACACATGTAAAATTGTGACTGTCTTTGTTGCTACCATTTTGTTTGGTAAATAAAGTGTGTGTGAGAGAAATTGTACAGTAAAATGGCGTCTTTTTGATTTCAAAAACTACTGCGTTACGCCTGGGCTCTATCCGGACCCATCGGGAAATTGATGGTGTCTCTCTAGGTTTGTAACCAGACTACAGCGGACATTAACAGAAGAAAAGTATACACAGGAATAAGTAAATAATAAGAGAGATGAGAAATGTATGACGAAGCACTTCACTGAAAGCTAAATGAGTCCGGTAAGTCGCCAGCTTCGTTCACAATGACACCTTTGGTCTACTGTCGTAACATCTGCGAGGCAACTGTACTGAACTTGTAGTGGACTGCACTGCAGTATTTTCCATGCAGAGCAGTTCGCGTGTTTTTTTACCCCAGATCACGTCTATTGATTTATCTACCGATCGCTTATTCGCTGGGCCTCAGTAATGTCGTCTGCGGTAAGAAAATTTATGGGTAGCTCATCTGTGGTCCTAGCTGGTTTACGTGAGCGCAGCTGGTGCCTAAGCGAGTCAATGATGCGCGACAGTTCTTGACGCCATTCGACCGACGACTGGCCAGACACACGACCCTCGGTATCTAGCGACATGGCGTCGACGTACACGTCTTCCACGGTCTGCTCTCCGCTGTCGCCGGGGACCTCAGCGTCATCTCGATGGTTTTGCAGCCGTGCCGCCAGCCGTGACAACTGCTCGGACGGCCGATTCGTCCCTGCGTTTGTCGACTCAGAGGCATTTACCCTGCGTCGACGTGACCAGCAGTTGTCCTGCTTCTCTGCCGTGATTAATCTGGTCGCCGTTGACTTGGTCTGCCTGGTCGAGGTAATCGGCTGCTCGGATGATGGGTTTGGCTCCACTTCGCTCGGCGGAACGCCTTTGCTTAACCTCCGACGTGTCCAGCAGTTGTCTGATGGCGTGTTAGCCCGCTCTGCCGTGGCTGATTTGGTATCCGCTGACTTCGTCTGTCTGATCCCCGTTGTCGGTTGCTTTTGACTCGCAGCTGTCGCCGCCGGCTGCGAGCTGCCTTTAACCCGGTTCCCGGTCTTCGTCTTCTCCGGTTTCGCTGCGGCGGGGCCAGAGCCTTTGGATGCGTTCGTCGGTTGTCGTTTGTCGACTCGCGGTTTGTTACTGATGCCGCGGCCGGCGGTTGAAGGTGTATTGGTGGTGGGATTTTTAACATTTTTAGCGGCCGAGGGACGATTCCAGGTAAAGACCGGTCCGGCTCCCGTTTGTTTGGCGTTTACGGAGATGGTAGGTTTGGCGTACGTTTTGCCTCGGGGAACAGGTGAAGACCGACCGGCGACGACTGCACCGCGCTGGAGTCTTGAAGAAGGGCTGGACGCTCGCACTGGGCTGCGCGTTCTGCTAAAACTGCTAATGTTTTCTATTCGTTCTTCCGATGGCGTCTGCTCCGGCAATTCAACAAAAGCAGCCGCACCAGCAGGCATCGGCTCAACCTCATCCTCCGAGTCATCGTCTTGTTGAAGACAAGCTGACGAACTGGCGGTGGAGCTGTCACTGTCACTGGCACGGGCACTGGCACGTTTTGTTTGTGCTTTCGAGTGCGTTTCGTTGGGAAGATCGGATGGCACGTCATCCCAGGTAACTTCATCGCAGACCTCGTCTTCATGAAGTAGTGACAAAGAACTGCGCGCCGGCACCGGAGTGCGTGATTTGCTGCCACTGCGACTTTTCGTTCGTGTTGTTAAGGGTGGCTGCTCCGGCAACCGCATTTTGTCATCCCATTCGTCGTCCTGATAAAGTGTTGATGAAGATCCGCGCACTGGAGCTATTGAAAAATTGCTGGCCACCGACACGGGTGCATGGGATCTGCTGGCACCTCTGGTACTGACGTGTCTGGCTCGTTGTTCTGACGGCGGCGGCTCTGACAACTGACTGAGAGTCGCAGAATCAGACTGAATGTCGTCCCAGGTGTCGTCTTGATGAAGCAGCGATAAAGAGTGAAAAACCGGTACCGGCATACGGGATCTGCTGGCACCGGCACTGGAACGTTTTGTTCGTGCTGTGGACGATGACTGCTCCGACAGTTGATCGAAAGTCGGAGTAGCGGGTAACACGTCATCCAGGAAGTCGTCGTCTTGAATCACCGATGAAAAACTCGGCACTAGCACCGGCATTCCGGATATGCCGGCATCGACACTGCTGCTAGCACGTTTCAGTGGTACTGTTAAGCTTGAATATGACTGCTTCAGCAACTGAACGGAAGCCTGAGAACCAGGTCGCACATCCTTCTGAACGACGCCTGTTTTTCTACCGTTCTTTTCTTTGTCGGGTTGCAGCGGCTTTTGATTCATGGAGCAGGCCAGCTGCTTTAGCTGCATTAAAACTTTTTCCGTATTAAACTCTTTTTCATCATCGTTGTCGTCGTCGTCGAAATTATTCGATGTTGTGAACGCGGCCTGTCCTAGTTCACCACTTAGCTCATCGACGCCTATCTCATCATCCAACCACTGATAAATTTCCGGCTCAGACATTTCTAGTCTCTCATTTCTGTCTGAATTACCCGAACAGTCAGGCTCTATCACGTATGAATCTTTTCGACTCAAAGATGTTGAAGACGCTGTTCTGTGTTGTGCCGCCGATTTGTCGTCTAGGTTCGTGTTTGCGATCTTCCGCGTCGTCGGTTTCGAAGTTGTCGCGATCGCCGGCGGCGGACTGATAGACGCCGACAGCAACTGGGCGCTTTTAGACCGAGCAGTGTCTGTCAGCGAGTCTGGGAAGTCGAGCAGCGGTCTCGTGGGGCACTCAGAGTTGGCGCTGCGGAAATGTTTGACCAGCACCGATTCCTTCGCGTCGTTGACGATTAAGCGAGGCTCGACGCTGCTCGTCGGCTGACTGTTTTGTCGCCGTGAGTCGAGTGTTTGCTCGCGACCGTCGCGTTCCGCTTCTTGACCTTGTTCATTCGAGGGATGATCGTGACGCGAGTAGTCAGGCGTCGGCTTGTCGTCACAAACACGTACTTTACAGTCTGTGGTCGACGTCGACTTGGACACGACGTCTGTGCGCCACGGCTCAGCGGCGGCAGCTTCAGCCTTGGTTTGACTGCTGATGCCGGCGCCGAAGCTTGGATGGCTGACACTCCGGGCACCGACCACTTTAGTGGTCTGCAGTCCTCTGGTGTCGACCAAGGACCGTACCCGATCGACTGAGCCCACCCTACCAGTCCACGAATTACCGCCCAGTTCCCCTACACCACCCACATGATCTCCAGACGCCGTCGATCTCGGACAGCTGTAGCTGGAAACACAATCGTCGACAGCAGAAGTTATCGACTGGCGGGACTCTTTCGGCGACAGCTCACTGCTCCCTACACTGGCTTCAGAGCCGCGGCCGCTCATTGCGTGTGATAAAAAGCTATGCCAAAGCAGAACTAAACACACACAGCACAGCACACACATCTGTATAATTAGCCTACGCGCTACAAACATAGTTCAGTAATACGCATTCAAATGCTGAAAGGCACTAAATGCAAACAAAACAGTACACAAAACGAGTTACACCAAAATTGTTTCAAAAAAGAAACCAGACAAAACAAAATCTTAAAAACTGGACAGCAGTCACAGAGTAAGAGTTAATCAACTCTCGATAGCTTTAGTCGCAACGCTTTACAAGTATTTTATAAGGGTAAAACAGACAAGCGACATTACACCCGGTAGTTAGCACTATCTTTTTTCTAGCAATGTTTCACTTTATAATCCTAAAAGAAGTAAAAAAAAATTCGGACCTCTTCGTCTCAACCAATGAAAGGTGCGTTTTTATCTTGTTTTAATGCCTACATTTTCAAACACACAATGCAACTTTTCAACCACAATTTAAATGATTTTGGACTCTTGGTGACAGACAAAATGTTTAACGCCAAGGCAAGAACTTATAACTCCCTTGACGATGACAGTAATCTATAGCATTTAAAAGAAGTCAATCAATTTTCCAAAATCTGTTGTTAAAGACAACTCGTAGAACGGATGTAAAAATAAAAAGTAAAATATATTTCAGCCACTGTAAAGTAAATAATTTTCATGCAACTTTTCTCCGTCTTTTCTTGTCAGTGTTACGTCAACTGGCAACTTCAAACTGTAATAATTGAACATGCATGGGTCTACTGACAGCTAACAGCAGCAGTGATGACAACAAAAATAAAAAAGTGTGAAAATGTCAAAGTCTTCTTAATCGATATAGCGAATGCAACTTCTTTATTTTACGGATATGTAGGCTTACTGCGTCGTGAAAAAAAAATTAAATAATAATTCAAAACAATATTCTGATTCATAGCAGTGACTAACCGGCAAAACAGAGCAGTAATGCGAAGCTAACGTATCTGACTGACGGCTGCTCGAAGAACTCGTTTACAATCGCGAATACGTCCACTTGATCCGGCCTGTATCCAAAGTATATAAAATATTCACTACTAACTTTTACGTTAAACTAAAGCTTTAAAAATTAACGAACAAACACAAAATAAATCGCTTTATTTTTTAACAATTTATAAAACAATAATTATTAAGTTTTTCCTTACTGTCATTCTGGCACAATGACCAGACCCTGTTATGCATTCCTACGACATTTGTTACGCCAGATATTATCGACAAAAAAGGATAAGTTTTTCCTTAAAATGTGACCATTTTAGTCTGTCCACTAAGTAAAAGAGCACTCATTAATAAGAAGATCAGCTGTCGCTAGGACATCCGACCGTACTGGCTGTCAGTAACCTTCAAGTTTATTCAAGATCGATGATTTTCATTTCACCTGAAGGGGCGTATGTCACTTCTTATTAGTTTATAATAGTAACCTTAACCGTATCTCGCACCGTTTTCGAGATATGGCGAGTTTTCCCTCCATTCAACCCCAAATTTGAAAATGTTTCCCTTGACTAGATCACTGAAATTTTGCGCGACCGAGTCTGACACATTTTGTTAATTATTTGTGTAAAAAGTTTTTCCCTACGACCTACCCGTTAGCCAGGGTACGTCCGTTACAGACAGAAAGTCGGATGAACAGACGGACGGACAGACGACAACCATGCCAATAGCTCGACCGTTACTTAAGTGCGGTCGGCTAAAAACGAGTTACTTGTGCGCCGGTAATCAAAAATATGCTATGCACCAAACTTCTGTCTACATTGTTGCTAAATTTTGATTAATTTACACAATTCTTTTACTAGCACAACAAACTGCGATAAAACTGTCATAATAGATTACACCACATACCAAACGCGTCGCCCGAAACCTCGCTGGGAAGTTTACAGCGCTCCTCTCCCAAATTTTTAGCGGGTGCGGACAACGCTCCTTCCATGCCTAAGAACCGCTTTCCGCTCTTGGCTTTTGAAGTGCACCCACAAGACCCGACATAATCGACTGTAACTTGAAAGAGAATTAGCAAATTTTAATAATTTTGGTAAGAATACAAGACTTCTTAGCACAACTCGCCATCAAACGATCGTTCAAGTTCTCACCTCACCCAACGTGTGCATCTGCTTTAACTGACGAAAACGGAACACATAAAATGAGCATTGGAATAAACAAAAAACGTCAAAAGAAACATCCCGACATTATTGATTATAGGCCTATAACTTCCAGTGTTTGAGCTGAATAAGAGGACCGAAGTTAAGGTCTAAGAGCAACTCGCTAGCTGGTTGTGAGTCAAATCGTTGGAGTTTTTATCGTCAGCTGACATTGGTCATACGACGTAAGTGGCAACTGATAAGAAGTTTTTCTCAGCTGATTCTGGACCACTGCTCTATCTCCGACCTGCGGCAGCTATTTTCTAATCGGCCGACTGATTTATCGAGACAGCCATTACGTCATACCGTAAGCCTCAGGTGGCGCTTTGCTGCTGCGGCTGCTGACTCACCTGTCCTACATCCAGGGACAGCTATCGTCAACAGATTAAGCTATTCATGGGCCAGCTCTTTTAATACTAATCAACCGTCCACCATCATGGCAAAATGGCAGTCTAAACTTAGTCAATAAAATTCAATAAAAGATGTAAATCGACTGATTATTGTATTAATCGTATAATAGCAGCTGTTATACGATTAATACAATAATCAGTCGATTTACATCTTTTATACAATGCAAACCGCTCAGTTTTTTACTGTGTAGTTTAGTGTGTAAAACTGTGTATCAGGCAGTGCTCCAAGGGCCCTATAATGTGTGCTATTTCTTTACACTCAGCACCTTATATAATACGTTATGTCCCAAAAAGTAGTAGGTCTACACCATCTACACTAACCTTACATCGATGATAACTGTCAATGTGTAGGCCTATGTCACTCTATGTCCATTTATAAGAGATGATAAATAAGCCGAACAAAAACATCCTTTATTTACTTCGACAATAATCAACTACCAGCGTTATTGTTTTTTTTTTCAAAATTGAAATTAGTAATTCGTTAATCGTTGATTTTGCAATTAACATAACAAGAGCGTACAACTTTGTAGTAAAAACTGGTCAACGCAGACATCAACGGTTCCGATCAAAATATTTTAGACGATGACCTAACAGGAAAAGTGAAAACATTTTGAATCAGATCAAATCATTTATTTGCATATACCAACAATCATCGTACAGTAACATAAAATGGAACTTTCAACAACAACAAATTCTGCTGATTATCCGCTGGCTGTCACAGGACCAAATGGTCACTTATGTGACGCCAGATGTTCAGTACTAGTACACGGAGAAATACTCAATATCTCAAGAAAATTGCTAAGTTTACCTTTCGAAGAGACGCCTTAAAAGCACTAAAATTTCTGAAATTAGTTATCAATTATTAGTACTGTTGAGGCGTTATTTTTTAACGCATGCGTAAACGCGTTAATTAACGCACCATTATATTTTAAAATGTAATATTTGTTTGTTCTGTTTTCCCAGGTAGTGGACAAAAAGCAGACATTCAGTGATGTGGAAACTTGAACGGTTTTTCAATGGCCAATTATGTCTGATACATTCGTACCTGAAATTATCCAAATCCGACGATCATTATTCACGTTATAATCGATAATGTCGAAATCCTTATAGAAAACTATACCTGAAGAAGGGTCCTGACACGCCGAATAACTGAAGAAGAGAATCGCAGCTAAGCTAGAAATTAAATTTAATGACGCTAGCAGCAGTGTGACGACAGCGTCGGTGGCTTACTGGGTGTAGTATTCGAACTGATTCATTGGTTCTTCGACGGTGATCTCGAGAAAGCGGTAGAGAACGTAAAGTGACCAGAACATGGCGACAGCCTCGTGTAGCATGATCGGACGCGCACCGCCACCTTCACGACCACCAGCACGCTGACCGCGACCACCTCTTGACCTGCGACAGCAGAATGCTTCGCGCGTCTTCGCTATGGCCTATAGACGTCCGTCTGTGAATCCGTCTGTCCGTCTGTCACACTCTTGAGCCCTATGAAAACGGTGCAAGCTAGAATTACAACATCTTCCCTGCGGCTGCTACAGACATTTTAGTTTATTGCGATGAAATTTTGTCCTGCTGATTGAGGGGGTTCCCCTCGAGCGAGGGCGTGAAAAAGGGACACCCCTAAAAACTTCTTATTTTACTGGTATTAGCTCGTTTGGTGTCAAAATGGTTGCAGATAGGCACAGACATGCTGCTTATCATAACAAGCACTGATAATAAGCTTTTTTAAAGTATAAACATCGATGACCTTAAACGACCTTGAACATCTAAAATAACGGGTTTTAGTGAATTTTTCGCGATTTTGGGCTGCAACACACATTTCAAGAGTCAATTGCGCCGAAATGGCTGGAGATAAACCAAGACAATCTGCGTATGAAATTTTCAGCATTGAACGTAGATTTTAACAGTCCAAGTACCGATCCCCTATGCTCAAAAAAGTCTGTGCACGCTGGCGTCAAAGAGGCTCGTCTAGCGTGAAAAAGGTTGCAGAAAAAACACAGACGTGCTGCTTATCATAACAAGCACTAGTGACAAGCTTTTAGTGGTGTTAACATCAATGAGCTTGAATAATCTTAAACCCCAAAATAGGGGGTTTAGTATTTTTTTGCAATTTTTGGCTCGGCGCAGATTTCAAAAAAGAATTGCGACGAAATGGATGGACATAAACCAAGACAACCTGCAAACAGTCGCTGCTAAGGCTGTCGCGCGTCTCATGAGCTTTGCTCAAATTAGTTGTTAACAGCTTACCGATAAAATTGTAATCTTAAGCTTTTCGGCTAAAGTCATGTCTCTAAGACAGAGTGCTTTATCATTAATCAATTAATCGTTTATAGCACAAAAGGCAGCACATACATATCGGACCAAAGTATACTTATAATCATCTCAAAGTTATAAAATGCGATACAAAAACTAACACTAAATGCCTGCAACGAACGAATTCTAGATGATTATGTTTATATTTGACTCTCTAAACTAAAACATATCAGAGCAATTCAGACCATTTCTGTCGATCTGTATAGTGTACATACATCTTCATATAAGCACAGTTCTGTCCTATTTGTTTTGGTCGCAATACTGCAGCGGCTTTAACGAATTAAATAATGATGTTGGTGATGATAATGGTAACACTAATGCAACAGATTGGACTAGAACACATACCTCGTGGGCGAACCATCCGGCCGACGCCGAGGTTCGCTCATCGAAGGTCGCCCATCGGTCACGTAGCCTACGTTACTGCTCACTCATACCAAACTTCCGCCTCGCCTGACGCCGCAACCTCGTAAACATTGTGACGTCATCATCTCGTCGTCCTATGTGAGAAAGATGACAGACTAGACTGCCAATTACGTCGTCACTGTATAGGCTATTCGCCCGTGTACTTCGTTGTGTACAGATAAACTCACGACATATTTACAGGTCTACCTACATTTTTACGAAAGTCACTGTCAGCTTCGTCAGTCTGCAGCGTAATTATTTTCTCAGCGGTGACCGTCCGTAAAATTGCGCGTGTACGTAATGCTGTGAACCAGGGGCGTTATTTATAGGGTGTTTACACGATCCAGCAAACGTCCAGCATTAGCACGTGTATTTTGAATACATTTGCTGGAAGTTTGCTGGACGTTTGCTGGATCGTGTAAACACCCCATTAGGGGGAAGGAGGAGCTGGAGGGGTCGACAACCCTTTCCCAAAAAATTAGGATTTTCATTTTTCCCTCAGTCGTACTGTTGAAAGTGTTACTGCTGCAAAAACAATACGTTACGTAGACTGAGACCCCTCAACGATTTACTGAAATAACACCACTGTTACGAACGCATCACTAAGATGCAATAGCCTAATTTACAGAATGGGGCAAAAAAGTAGCCCCCTGAAGTTTTTTGCTGTTTTCTCAGCAATCGCTTAAAATTTTAATTTAAAATTTTAGAGGATTATTTAGTGAAGCGGGCCTACGATGACGTTTAGGGGCCGTTTATAGGTGAAATTTTTATACAGGAGCGTTTTTGGCCGAAAATTTCCAAGTCCGTTTTTGGGCCAAATTTTTGACTTTGGGGGGATTTTTCGGGGGTTAGATATTAA
>Ga0056128_1010016_pt1 | contig 11832 bp, 11 predicted proteins | sample WorMetLIZISLAND2_FD_71113 | JGI IMG/M metagenome (GOLD analysis project Ga0056128, IMG submission 71113) | Marine gutless worms symbiont microbial communities from Max Planck institute for Marine Microbiology, Germany - Olavius geniculatus... ... | reverse complement strand
AGGAAACGTTTAAAAGAGTCCAGATTGAGTGTGTGATCATTCAGGTACGTCGGGAGACTGTTCCAAGCTGACGGGCCAGCGAAAGAGAATGCCCTTCTGCCAGCTGTTGTAAGTCTGTAAGTTAACGAGGAACAGCAATATAACTAGAGGCATCTGCAAGGGCTGGCAATACTTGGGCTAATGAGGCATCTCAAGATGTCATTAAGTCAAGGGTTGCTCACAGATCGTATTTGTGTCTAGTCCAGATATCTGTTGCAATTGGAAACAGAACAGAACACCGTGCAAAAGTGGCAATCAAGTTATTACAAGGTAGTGCAGTTAGGGTACAAAAACCACGAATATGTACGTAGTAAACGTCTGCTAAAATCATAATCAAACTTTTGTACCATAAGAAAAACATTAATGAAACATTTTAAATTGATATCTGCTGTATATGTATAACCATAGTCAAGTACACTTAAATTTTACAAAATAATGCAACTGAGTTAGTTCTATGCACAAACAGTGAAAAATGTTGATATCTGCTATCAGAAAAAGCACAGTCAGTGACCTGGATATAACGATCTTCAGACTGGAGATCATCAATGAGTTCACTGCTACGACTGCGAGGCATCTCCTTCTGTGCTGCTGTCAACCGAGCACCAGCTGATACATCATATCCAACTTATATTCACATACACGACAACTTCTCACACAGTTACAACCAAACAGAAAAGCAATATTAAACTAACTGCAAAAGGCATGGCAATTTATCAACAAGACTGCAGTAAATTTTTACTGCATTTTGAATATGGGAACGTAGAAGAAAGCAGAAGTTACTGGCGATTAACTAGTGTGCCAGTCTTCAGTTTAAAAAATCGATGATCAAAGTCACCAAAAATCAAAAACCTGTAGATAGTCGTACCTAGCACAGACGTTCACCTAGAGGTGGCAAATCACAGGCCAGCTCAGGCAAACAGGCGCTCCAGCGCTGACTGCAAATTAGGCCAAACGACTATTAAAGTCCGTTTACTACTGCCACCTAAAACCCTTAGCGACTGGATGGAGGGCCAGGCCACGCATAAAAAGAATCGTTATACAGTCGGCAAAATTTGCTGACATAAATGAGCATTGTTGAAGTTACTTGAAAATGTAACAAAGATCCGGTTCTTTTGGTATAGAATAAACGTACGGGCGGGCGGAAGCTGGGTCTTTTCAAAGGTGAGTTTGGGCAGCGTCCAACACTGGTTGTTCTCGTCCCAGATGGACTGGGCTCGGATGCGCTCCTGGTTCACGTAGTTACAGTCTCGGCGTATCAGCGGATGCACTCTCTCAACGAATGCCTGCAGCCACTGCATCTCCTGCTCCTGCTTGCGTATCGTGTCCAAGTAATCGATGCGGTCAAACTCAAACTCCGACTGAAGATCGCGAATTTCCCGCTGAAGCGACTCGCTCTGTACCAAAATGACTAGTAAGTAAGTAAGAAAGAAAGAAAATGAGTAACACACAGTACTTATTAAACTATGTGACAAAGCAGCATAAAACAGGAGAAAACTCGAAGAATATAACTGAAAGATAAAAAACAACAATAATATTTGACACAAAATAACACCGTAGCTGACAAAGCAAACCAATATTAAAACGTATCACAAATGTTCATGGCATAGATGGCATCACATCTGTTAATTACAATCTACGCAATGTTAATCGATACAAAATAAAATAGGGATTTAAATATAAACCACAATGATGACGACGATGACGACTGTTTACACAGATTACTGGTACAGACAAATAAAACAAAATCACGCCCTCGTGCATGAACTGCAGGCTATCAGAATGCTAAATATAGGAGTAGACAATAATAAGCATAATAAACCCAAACCAAAATTTCTCAACTTCTTAGGAAGACAGTGTATAAAAGAAAGTTTCTGTGGTAATAGTAGGCCTAGCCTAGTATAGATTAAGATAAGAGAGATAATGCGAACTCCGCACAACAACTCAACAGATCAACAGAAACCAGTGGCTTCTACCCCTCTACATGGTGGGCGCAGCATGCGCCCAGTGAAAAATATAGGAGAAATTTTGTTAAGGAAGTAGATCAAAACCTTTCCTCTATTTTTCACTGGGCAAGTTACAACTTTAACAAGGCTTTTTTATAGGGCAATAAACATCTGTAACAACCCCCCCTATTTTTTAATTCCCTCTATTTTTCAATTTACACCTTTAATGAAAAATCTCTCCTAGAGAAAAAAAACCCAAAGGAGAGGAAAACTTAAGTCTAAAAAATGGGGGAACGTTAGCTTGAAATTGGGAAAAAAACCTGAGCCCAAAGGTAAGGGGAATGTTGCACACAATTTTGATTCGAGATTTGGGGGGATAGAATGAACTGACAGAAACTACCTTCTGTCGTTCCTTGAGCAGCTGTTTACTTTTCATGCGCAGTTCGTCCTGTACACTCTCATAGATATCCACCATCACCTCGTCACCATCCATCTTCAGCGCATCTGTCACAAAAATAACAGCTAAATAATTTAATAAAGTAAAGTATTTGAAGCTGCGATCCACTTTTTCTAAGATGCCCAGTGTCATAAAGCAAGTGAAGTAACAAAAATTTTTTTAAAAACGTCTTACAATGTATCGTACCCTGGTCAGAGACACTGACATGTCGTAATAAATAATTTTTTTTCACCGATCACAACAGTAAAGTAATTCTGGCCAGATAGTGCACCTAACACCATGAATCTAACAAAAATTCCATAAACCAAGCTTGCTCAAATGAAAACACATTGCCTTTAATATTAACTGCATTATTGTAGTCAATTGATATGTACCAGTGCTCTGAACTGTACTATTTAAACCATTTTGCATTTCATTGCATTTCAATCAATATTGCCTATTATACCTCCGCCAACATGTGACACCTACAAGGTCAAAAAGTGCATTGTTGGGCATAACTGACTGCACCGTGACCTTGACCCATGACCCCAAAATTTGACGCATTCATCCTTGACCGAAAGTCCGTTAGTGGTGAAAGTTTGGTCAAATTCTGTCAACAAATACCCAAGATATCTTGCTAGCAACGTTTGTTCGGGATGCACGCATGCACAAACGGAAGCATTAATGCTCTGGAAACATAATGCCTCTGGCCATTACATTGGTGGAGGCATAAAAATATTAACCACACAGTCTCACTCACAACTGGCATGTATTTTAGTATAATGATAATGATAACAACAAGCGTGAAAGTAAACATAATGACCTATCAACTTTTTCCGTCGTTCTTCAGCATATTTCTTCTTCTTCTTGCGACGCTCTTTGACTTCCTCATTGTTTGCTTGTTCACCGCCAACCATGCGCAGTTGTAGCTCCTCCAGCCTACGCCAGCAATCATCAATCAATCTATCAATTAACTAATTAACGAACTGATTAAGGAACAACATTAGTAAGTTTTTAAAGTCTCAGGTCCAGTACGTGCTGTATGTTAGTGCTGATTACAAAAGTCAGGCTTGTTAAGAAAGTGCTTTACAATCTCAGAAGCGGCAGCTGACTGGAATGAGCTAATGACGTTGCAGCGCATTATGTGGCAGTTGAATCTGGTGCTGCCATCCGAGCTGCTGCAGCAATCTCAAATACGTTTCCAGGATAAATTGAATCCAGAGAAGCAGGCTGGTCAAAAAAAAACCAAATGTGTGCAAGCAAAAGATGGCAGGCAAACATTGGCACGTCCTGTAGTTTCCGTTGATGACAAATCAGATGGTGGACCTTCACAGCTTGCTTGAAGATACAATTTACATTTACTTCTTTTTAAAATGAAGTGTCGGATTTCAGAGAAACATTTTACACAGACAACAGAATAATTAATTTACTATTTAATGTGAAACAAATAAATTGCAAATCAAGAATTCTTAGCAAAATGAAATACACATGATAGCCTAACGACATGAAATGAATAACACAAAGCATATGTGACATAAAATGTGTGAACTGACAACCAAAGAAACAAAATAAACAAAATCAAAGTAAGAAACGAATAAAATGATTGCATCACAGCTGCAAAAATTGTGACGTACATTTAACAATAAGAAAAATAATTTTACACTGACGTAAGTGAAAGTGCACAAAAAGTGTGTAAGTTCAAAGATTAACAAAGCTGTAGTATCAATGTACAGCAAAATATAATAAATTGAAGCTTTGATCAAGAAGTAACAAATAGTCAGCTTAGTGTACCCCCAAATAATCAAATAAATGTCTACATACAAAAATACAAAACAGAAAAATGATGAACAGTTAAAAATCTAAAATATAAAACAGTCAAGTGACTAATCATCAGTGAAAGCAATTACGAATGGTACTAGAAGTCAGCAGCATATGCTCAGCACATAGATGGTAGTGACATATAACAGTATTAATGCACAGCGTCCAGAATGCACCAAGACACATTAGGCCTACCTCTGAAGAGCATCCTTTGCATCATTACTGGAAGCCATAATTCACCAGTATCATAAGTATATTCAGTGAATTATACTACAGAGTGAATCAAAAATGCAATATCCCACTCCAAAACTGAAACATGCCAATCAGAAAGTGGCACTGTTTCTGGAACCTGGTACAACTCTGGCTGGACATTATTCTGAACGTCAAGAAAAAAAACGAGCGTAAAGCAGAGTAGGATGGAACTTTGTATGATCACTAATAAGTGAGTTTATATGGAAACAGAGAAAGAAAAATGCAGGGCTGACAAAAACTATTGGGGATAATGATTAATAATACGTTAAAATTGTTTCAACATTTTAAATGCCAAGACGATACCGAACCAGTCAAGCGCTGTAAGAAAATAATACATTGAGACCTATATGCATAGTTACATGATAAATGACTGAGATGGGAAAACATCCCAAGAATTCTCTGATAGGACACAGAGTTTGACAATGAACACTGATAATCAAGTATCTAATAACATCATCACCGTCGTCAGCATCATCATCAACCTTTGTTGCAGTTCTTCATTAATTCCAGCAGCCGCAGCATCTTCATCAGCAGCAGCAGCAGCGCGTCGTTTGCCAGGTCGGCGAGTAGCAACATGCACGGCGCGCTGAGCAGGTGCTTGTCCATGACTACTGGCTGCAGATATGTACGCCTCGTCCTCCTCTTCCTCAATGCCGTTTGACTGCTAGACGCACACATAACCGAGTGTGGTCAAGTTGTGCTAAGACTTCTGGTTAAACGAACAAAAAGTGGCTGAGAGTTTAGATCTCAGTGACATACTTAACTTGCCATAACCCCCTGGCGCTGACACCTTGCACACTTCTGCTTGCTGAACCATCAACAGTTAATTATCAGTTTATCATTTTTATGTGCAAAAGCAGGTACTGCTGTAGTGCATCTTAGCCATCACAATTCTGTCCATTCATCTGTCACGGGTGGATCAGTCAAAGACGGTGCAAGCTAGAATCACTAAATCCTACCGTCGGCTGCCTGGAAGACTCTAGTTTCAGGATCCGTAAAGCTTTTCTATAAATTTGAAAGGGATCACACCTAGCAAAAGCGCTAAATGATAAGTAAATGGGGAAAATTCGCGATTTTCAGCTAATAAGTCACCGTATCGGTTACCATAATTCACTAATAGAAAGTCATACGTAGGCTTTTGATTGGCATTGAGAGCAATAACCTTGGATCACCTTGAACACCAAAGTATAGATTTTTATGCATTTTTTGGTGATTTTGGGCTGCGAGACATTTCAAGAGCGAATTGCACCAAAAAATAGAGATAAACAAGTACAAACTGCATATGAAATTTTCAGCATTGAACATAAATTTTGACAGTCCAAGTTTTGATTTTCTAGGTTCAACGAAACCTGTGCATGAGGGCATCAAAACCGGTCCCCCCCGTAAAAGTCATTATTTTACCATTGTTCGCCAGTTTTTCATGACAACGGTTGCACACTGACATGGGCATGCGGCCTATCGAAACAAGCATTAGTGACGAGCTTTTTAGTCATATCAACAATGATGACTTGGAAAGACCCTGAATTCCCAAAATAAGGGGTTTTATTGTTTTTTTGCAATCTTCGGCTGCGGCGCACACTTCAAGAGTGAATTCCAGTGAAGTGGCTGGAGATAGACTAAGACAATATGCGATCAAGAACTGCTATAAGCTTTTGTGCATCTCCTGAGCATTAGCTCAAATTTCTTGTAATCCCTGCTCTGCGACTTCCTGCTATGGTAGCAGCAGCAGTAGTAGTAGTAGCAATAATGACACAAAATCGCTTATGGTTTAACCAGCACATATCACATAAATTATTATTAATATTATTATTAATATATCTAGAAGACCAAAGCTCTCAATGACCACCAGAAAGAGGTCTAGTACCAGCACCAAGCATCAGTGTCTATCACCTAATGTTAAACAATCCTAACAGAGATAATCCAAAATCCAGAAAAAAAAATCCCAATTGCCATCAAAATCCAAACACTTTCTTCTCCAAAATATTTCAGCAAAATCCATTCATATTTTTTTGAGTTATATTGCACACAAACAAACACACCCAACACCACAAATCCGTCATTAGAGTAATAGCAATACTAACTGACCTCTGGTCCGTCAAAGTTAGGGGAGTCACTTTCATCTGCAAGAATAAAAACACATTTAAAACTAAAACAAATTCCAGTAGACATAAATTTTAATTGTACTCATTTCAAGCAGCCGTGCATAAATTCCACTACAGCATAATTGTGTTGCTTCACCGACCAGCATTTTACTACGAAAGCTGGCAACAGACAGCACTACCTAAGACAAACACTGTCAAACACTGTCATATGCCATAGTATTTGTAAATGAATAGAAAGCAACATTAACAAAAAATTTGAGATAATGCTCACGAGATGCGCGAAAGCCTATAGCAGTTCCGGTTCAGTAGTTTAGCTGAAAATTGGGGTGTTCACGCTAAGTTAATATACAAATACCAAATTCTCTATCTGGATCGCATAACAATAGTTCCATGGCGCCACCTAGTGAATGATATACACTTGTGACGCAGCCTGAAATCAGCAAAAAAATCCATAAAACCCCCTATTTTGGCGTTCAAGGTCATTCAAGGTCATTGAATTTGGCGCCAATCGAGACCCAGTGTATGATTTCCTATTAGAGATTAATAGTAACCTAGGCCCTATCTCGCAGCGTTACTGAGATACAGCGACTTATTAGCCAAAAATCGTAAATTTTGCCCCCCCCTCTCATTTAGCATTCTCGTTCGGAGTGACCCCCTTTGAATTTATGGAAAAGATTTACGGTTCCTGAAACTAGAGTCTTCCAGGTAGCCCACAGTGAAGATTTGGTGATCACCGCTTGCACCGTTTTTGACTGATCCACCGGTGTGACAGACAGATGGATCATATTTGACAGACGGACATACGGACAGAAGGACAGACAGAATTGCGATGGCTAAGACGTGCTAAAACAGTAGCTGCTTTTGCGCGTAAAAACCAAAAGTAAACATAAGGTATAAATGTTAAATAACACCCTAGAATATCTGCAGCAAAATGAAACTAATCTCCACAAAATATCTCATGTATCATTAAGTCAGTACTAGATCTGAAGATGTTGGCTATCAAGTATAACAACGTGCTGAGTCATAAGCTTACATCACTAGAAGTACTAGGTACCACGAGTTGTCAAAAACAGCCAAGTTAATTTCTAGAAATAGCTCTATTTCTACTAAAAATGACCACAATAAAACACGATAAATGACAGGGTATGGAATACGGGAATGTGCAATATGGAGTTACAGATGTAGGTATGGATGAGAAACAAATGCCCAGAAACGGCAGCTAACCAAATACAACATCTAACAAGAACATTCTTCACTCTACTGAGTGCAATACTACAAGAAATTATAGCTAAAGGTATTGCCACGTCATGTGCCAACATGTATGCGACCGTCCATCTAGTGCCCACTGCACACCAGTGTACCCGCCCACCAGTAGCGTCGTGGGTTAAAAAAGTAGATGGGGCAATTTTCCAACAGACACTGCAATTTTAGACAAGGTGCTCAAAATTTTAATTTTGACTCTATTTTTTCAAAATGGGAAATTTTCAGCCGAGAATTTTGCACTTTGGACAGGAAAAAAATTTGCAACAAATTTCCAACAGCCCAAAATTTAGGGGAAAGATAATTGCTAGCCCCCTCACCTTTACCCACCCCTTTGCTACGATGCCACTGCCGCCCACTGCAATGTGACCCTAATGTGGCCTACAAAGACGACAGCACAATAAGTCGTCAACTGTGCATCATCATGCAGAAAACTCTGATTACACTGATCAATGCACGGACTACACATTGTATCATATCTTACTACAGGCACCTTCTTCAATATCCGCCAGATGCCTACGTGGCTTTTTGCTGTGACCACCCCGTCCTCAGAGTGCACAGCAAATACCAGTTAATTAACAATATAACATAGGAAAACATCAGGCTATAGAAATCATTTTTTGCATAGATCAACAAAAGTGCGAACTATGAACTTAATATTTGTAAAAGTACTATACAATATAATATAGCAGTGCTGACAGTAATGCTGTATTAACTTTGGTATCAACAATTATTAGTGGTTAACAAATATTACAAGAGAACAATTTTGAGGACACCTGGAAGAAATGTCAAAACAGACTATGAAATAAAGTGCAACTGTAATACGGGGCCTGTAATAACTTGTTCAAAAGTACTGCAGCTGGAACAAAAATCTTTTGTTTGTCAAACATCAAACTGTTATGCAAAAATTGTCACGATGATCATAATAATGTAAATTAATATTGTGTTTTAAGTCTGCTACAAATGCAACCTACTTCAGACGGGAAAAATGGCAATAAAATGATTCGTCAACCATTTCGAATTTCGAATTTAACTTTCAAATTAATCCTACAATCTATCAGTTGAAAGCAATGCTATCCTCACAATTTTCACAACTCAGCTAAATGGTATGATTGCTAGAGAAAGTTGGCTGACTGACTCTGATGTGAGGACGCGTCAATGCCGGCCAGTCGTTCTTCGTAGTGACTACGGAGTTTGCTCATCTCTTCCTCAACGTCGTCTTTACTTGCCTTCATTGCACTCAGCTCTTGCTTCAGTGTCTTCATCTCGTGCTCAAACTCCTACAACCACGAAACAATATCTGCCACACTGGTGACGACGAGTTAGTAAATAAGAAATGAAAAAAATTTCCATTACTCAAATATCACGGAACCAATAAACACCAAAAAAATCAACTGCATACAAAATTAATTACAAAATTACACTCTAATGACTAACTGCTAAGAATAAAAAAAAAAATTTGAGCTAATGCTCAAGAGATGTGCGAAAGACTATAGCAGTTCCAGTTCAGTAGTTTAGCCGAAAATTGGGGTGTTCACGCTAAGTTAATATACAAATACCAAATTCTTATCTAGATTGCATAGGACTAACGATAGTTCCGTAGCGCCACCTTGTGAATGATATAAACTTATGTCACAGCCCAAAATCGCCATAAAACCCCTTATTTTAACGTTCGAGGTCATTCAAGGTCATTGAATTTGGCGCCAATTGAGAGCCAGTGTACGACTTCCTATTAGTGATTAATAGTAACCTAGGCCCTATCTCGCACCGTTACTGAGATACAGCGACTTATTGGCCAAAAATCGCCAATTTTGTTTACCCCCTCTCATTTAGCGCCCTTGTTCAGGATCACCCCCTTCGAATTTATGAAAAAGCTTTACGGTTCCTGAAGCTAGAGTCTTCCAGGCAGCCGATGGTGAAAATTCGGTGATCCTATCTTGCACCGTTTTTGGCTGATCCACTAGTGTGACAGATGGACGGACGGACAGACGAACAGAACTGCGATGGCTAAGATGCGCTGAAAGTAGTAGCTGCTTTCGTGTGTAACAAAACAAACAGCAGACATATTATATTATGTTACCATAATCAGTCAAAAACGTGTGCTGTTCGTTGGGTGACTGGGAGATGTAGCAATACGGAAAGAAAATGCAGCTTAATTCAAAAAATGATAACACTGGTTCAAAAATGCTCCACTAATTTGCTCGTAACACATGACTAATTAACTAATTTGACTAACTGAGTAAAACCAAAAACCAAAACTCATATACATACAGTTCAAATCGCTGGTCGTCTGAATAAACACAGTGAAAACTAGCAGTAGAAACAGCAGCAGCAGTATCAACAGAGCACTGGTAAATATCAGAGATCAAATACCGTGTGCCGACTTATATCCTGCATGTGATATATCTATTAACCTCTCGGATGCGTTTCTTCTCGGCTTCAATCTCTTCCTTTCTTGCCTTCTCTGCAGCCTTTGTCTGTCCGGTGTCACCACCGCCTGCAGTCAGCACATCTTGCTGTTAGAATGGGTACATATGAGATGCATTCTCAGGCATTTCAGAATAATGCTCATCCCCTGACAAGTCAAACACTGGAAGAATAAAATCAGTTGTGACTCAGACATTGAAGTTACACACTCTCAGATAAGAACTTTCAACTCTACAAGTCACTAGTCATGCAGAAGACACAGAAGAAAAGAAGCTGAAAAAAATGCAGACATCAAAAAGAACATAGTAGAAGCACAAGATACACGCACCACTGTATAATGTGGCAGCCTAACGTCATCATTAAAATGCACAAAAACAACATAAAATACTGGTAAGCGTAACAATAATAAAAAAAACTGTCCGCAACAAATCTTTCACCTTCGAACTGGACAGGTATATCTCCACGAAGCATTGCTTTGAGCCGGTTGATTTCATCCTGGTACTCACGCAGCATCGCATCCTTTGGGTCCTCATTGATCTTTGGTTTGTTCTTAATGTTCTTGGCGCGGTTGGCATAGCGCAGCGTGCTCAGGGTCTCATCATAGTTGTTGTCGGCTGGCGACAAGCAGGCGACCATCAGTGTCTTTGTGTTGCCACCAAGTGAGTCCTGAAGCATTCGCGTCAGCTTGGAGTCACGGTATGGAATGTGCTTTGATTTGCCATCGACCAGTGCCGAAATTACATTACCAAGTGCCGATAGCGACAGGTTTATCTTGGTTGCTTCCTTCAAACGATTGCCTGTCGACCCTGCACGGTTCCAACAATAAAAATCTGATCCACTGCATAAAAAATCATCTGTCTGCAGCACTTTTAGCCAAAGAGGGTTAAATGGTTAAACCCAAATATCCAATTCATCACCCCCACCAACAGCATCAAAGCACTAAAGGTGTTTGTCCAAAACACAACAACTTAACTTGGACAAGCAAAAATGTACCAAAGTGCAACAAATTATGAAGTAAGCAGACAAAATTTTAAAAAAGCATCCAGCAGTAATATATGGTGTAAGTAATAAAAAAAAACTCATCACAAATTTACTCAGCCCTATGACAGTGCACAACTATACTTATGTTATTTAAAATGTACCAATGCATTTATGTACTTTATCATTTATATGCTGCTCACTGACTAGCAAATTTTTTCCAATGAGGCCCACCTTATCCAGCTAAGTTAACCCATTCATGCATAGCATCCCAAAAATGGGACACCTAGTTGGACAGCAAACTATAAAATAAGTCATGCAGTAATGGGTTAAGCAACTATCAGTGCATGTGCAGTGTTAAATACGCTACCTACTACAATTAATTCGCTTCGTGCTGCTGGTTAATACTGGACAAAATCGTTGCAAAAACCCAACAAATTGCATTTTTGTCTTGCCTAAGCAAAATGAAGCAAAACTGCTCTTTCGTGGCCACTGTCCCCTCCACGCACGCCGGCGCTTCATCGGGGCTTTGGTGCCATAGGCACCTTTAGACCATTACGGTCTGGGCCTGACCAAG
>Ga0056128_1010015_pt1 | contig 11833 bp, 6 predicted proteins | sample WorMetLIZISLAND2_FD_71113 | JGI IMG/M metagenome (GOLD analysis project Ga0056128, IMG submission 71113) | Marine gutless worms symbiont microbial communities from Max Planck institute for Marine Microbiology, Germany - Olavius geniculatus... ... | reverse complement strand
ATTTTGAATTAGCATTTCTTCAGCTACATCTGGTAAAAATTTCGTATAAATTGATCATCATTTGAGTGAATTATGAAAGAAATAAAAAGGGTGCCCGTTTTTTTGAAACACAGTGTAGTATATAGTATACAGTATAATAGTAATAGTATATAGTAGGCCTATTAGGCCTAATAGCAGCAAAGACAAAATAAATTATCATTTTTAAAAATGATAAATTTTTAAAATTTAAAATTCAATTTTTAAAAGGTACATTAATACAGTCGCACAAACGCACGCGTTTGGTGAGCAAAACGCGTACTCTACCTGTAGATGTCTTGGCTCCAAATTTATTGCGGTGTACAGTCTACCGAAATTATGCAAATTGGTTGAAAGCAGACAATATTGCAATAATAAAAAGCCTATAGACGAAGTTCTTTTTTTAGATAACAGCAAACAATTTCATTTTTGTTTAGATCAGCCACCCAAATTTTCTGCCAGTTACTCCACTTAAGCTGAGTTGGATTTCCATAATTATGGTTTTGAGAAATCAGTGAAGTGCAATTTCAGGATTTCCTGTAACATAATCATACCACAGACAAATCATGATCAGTTTGCTCAGAAACAGCGGAAACTCATCATTATCAGGAAACTGCAAATAATCACAGATGAAAGTATTCACATACAGCAAAAGCACAATGGCATAATGGCAGCAAATACGTCAAACACAAGACTAATAGCGTGTAACGTTTGTGAACTTATGAAATGGCTAAGCAAATAAACTGTAATAAAGACGAAACCAACAGATTCCAGGCAACAACCCCAGAACAAAGTCATTTAATACAATGTAAAACAAAAAGTGGAACACAGAGTAGGCCAACGAATGGTCGAGAACATTGGCAAAATGATCTGCAGACAATAACATCAACGGGGCACTGGCAAATCACCCAGAAATTTTTCACACGCAGCTGGCGTTTTTTGTTGAATGGTACCATACAGAGCGTAGCCAAACTGGATTTCCAGCACAAAATCTTGCTGTCAAATGAAAATAAAATGCTCCACTTTTTGGCCACCCTGTAACACCTATCAGCACTGTCTGCATTTGTAATGGTGCATTATTTTGTCAACTAGACAACTTTTTCCAAATCACTCCAGAGACCATAGTGGAATATTCTATAGCTCTGGCAAGTCCTTGAAAGTAAACATTTTGGAATTGTTTTGGCAGCAATTTCCAAAGATGGATGCCACTAAAGTCCATTGCACATGCAACAGCACCAAAATACTGAAGGGTCAAATGGTGCATATTTACACAAAAAATAACTAATTACAATAATTAATTACAATAATTAATTACATGTACCCGTGCCAAATAAGTTACATTTTCCTTGTGATTAGTCAGTCTATCAGCAGCATCTCACAAAAAATGTCAACAACTTTATGAAAATTTTAGTAATGTCACAGCCATTCTGCAGGCAATATACAGTCATCTACATTTTCGAGCTAATCGGTAGACCGCTACAGAGAAAATATTTAATTAGTACTCAGTATGACACATTATTTTATCAACTGCAGTGGCTGTTCTTAGTGAGTTCTGCACTAAATCTTTGATGATATCAAAATCACAAAATGCCTCAACATAATCAGACATTGCACTGCATATATATCTCTCATTCAGTAGAAGACTGATGTCTGATCTCAATAGAGTCAAGCTGCAGTGGTCAGCTTCTGGTCAGTTTGATGGGAAAATTTTCACTGACCAAATGATCATCAGTGAATACAATCACAATGTTAACCTCAAACTCTGCAACAGCACACACAACATCACCCAGTGTTATCACTCGTGCAATATCATCATCACATGTTTCTCATCTCAACTACAATTTACAAACAGTAATTTTATTGTCAACTCTATATAACTAACCAGTCGCATCTTATGTCTTCCACAAGCTGGACCAGTCAGCAAGCACAATATAAGATGGGACAAAGGGTCGTAAAAGAAAAGACAGGCTTAAGAAGACATGGCAGGCAATGCTACGAAATGACCTACGAGCAAACGATGTCAGCTAGAAAGATGCAAGATCTGTTGCTGGTGATTCCAAGGAGCAGAGATCGTTCACAGCCCAGTGTTTCACTAGAAACATGAGGACCTAAAACTCAACCCTCAAATGTTTTCCTGAATAACGTCACACATTGACAGAATCTTCTCTGTTTAACCGAATCTGTTCAATACCAGCTCACTTACTGCAGTCATTATCAATCCAATGTGCTGCACTTAGTCAACCGCTGTCATGCTTTTTGTTGGTGTAATTTATGGAAAAAAACTAAAACTTTGGGGCAAAGCCCAACGTGCATTCGCCGAACGCCCTAAGTCCGATTGGGGGAAAATTTCAGGCAGGTAAAATTCCCCCGGTGGCAAAGTCACGTGGCCCGAACTCAAATGCATTAGCATATGCAGAATGCGTAACGTCAACTAAGGGTAGGTCAACATGCACGCCTATAACTTTATTGTTAGTAGAGAAAAGTTCACCAATTTTTTTTGTTCAACAGGGAATGAATCGCTGTTCATAACGCCGTTTACCGCTTGTCGACATCTATGCGTTCCAGAGATATTCGCAGTCAAAGTCGAAAGTTTTCTTACATTGCACCAAATTTTGGACGTTTTAGCCTTCCAAAATTTTAAGGGGGTGGTGCCTCCCCAAAAGTTGTACCCACGTTATCACCCCAACCTAGAGGCACATCAAGTGGCAAAGTATTGTGTCCACTCTCACTACCCCCAAAGTTATAGGTGTGCACTTGATGAAATTTAAGCCAATTTTGGACCCCCTTTAAAAAAATTGTAAGGGGGACCCCTGTCCCCAGTGGGGGGTGCGCTAGTAAGACTTGGTCATTCTCTAGCGCGAGTAAAAATTTGGGGGTGCAGCACCCCTTAGGGGCCAAAATATTGTTTTCCACTAAAAGCGCTTTAGATGTGTACAATTTGACCTTCAGATCTCCGAACTTAGTAGACCAAAGTTCACCAGACTTTTTTTGCCGAACGCAGAAGAAATTGCAATAGATTGAGTACTTGACCGATCATGAATATTTTTATTCATTCCACAGATATTCACCGTCGAACTTTAAAGTCGTCTGAAATCAGGCCAAATTTTGCATGTTTTTGGGTCCTAAAATTTTTGGGGGGAGGGCCCCCTCAAATTTTGGACCAGCATTATAAAATTCGGTCTACTATTGACCATTGTGCGAAATTGCGTGCCAATCAGCCAACACATCTCAGAGATCTCGCGTAGGAATAAAAAAATAAACACCTGCAGTAAAACATAAGTCCGCTCCGAAAGCTATCACTTCTGAGCGGACTAAAAAAATGATTTATTCCACAAGGCACCATAGCAGTACGTTTCAGTAGAGATGGGGCCTTCAATGACGGCTTCATTGCAAATTCACTCACAGGTGTGCTAATACAACAATTTTAAATACAAGTCAGTATTTGGCAGAACAGATTAAAATGTGCTGTATTTTATATTTATTTCATCTGTGAGACAACCACCTTTTTAACATCATTTAATTTATCATTAAATTACATTAAAACTGTCATTATTATGTCCTAAACTAACGTTAGCATAATTGCAAGTTTCCAGCCTACTAAGGAGACAATGAAATAATGACTAAATTAATACTTTATTAACAAAATTTTCAAAATACAAATATAGATATGCCAAATACGAATATATATGACTTCAAGTAAAAAGTTAGTAACTCAGCCAAAAAATTATAAATGAAATTTACCATAAATTATTCACCTATTTTAAAGTTGCTTGTTGCAAGCGTTGGACAAGTAAACAGTCGTGGAAATATCATGTAAATTGGAATCGGCAGCTTACGACAGACATCACCGTCAGCGACCTGGATGTTCTGTATCTCAGTTGCTGAAACATAAAACAATCACACAGCACATGAAAAACAAGAAGCAGCATCAAACAATCAGCTGAAATCTGATATCAATCCTTGCTGAAATCACAATAATTAAATGGCATCACAGAAAACAGCAGCCAACAAAAGAATGCAAAAAACAAATGTAAAACATTTACAATATAACGTAACATAAGATATCACTATACAGACGTAACCATCTAGACAGTTTCATCTGAAGGTATGTAAGTTGCTCCATAAGAAATGGTCAGATCCGAAAGTCGTGATTTTGAAAAATGAAATTGGAAATCCAAAATGTGGACTAAGCCTGAAAATAAGCCAATTAAAAGATCTCGTCCAAAAAGTGAACAGGTGGGCCTGAGCCGGCTGAATAATTCATGCCTAAGCACCTAGTCAATTTGTGACTTCAGCAATATGCATTATGCAAGTTCGTTTTACTCTCAAATCCTTCCAAAGCATCTGGAAGATGTACAAAATTGTGTTTGTATAGTAACTGTGTGTTCAAGTATACGTCACATACACTGCAAATAGTCACATACCATCTCGTGCATATCCCTCAGCGCAGCCGCACGTCTCAACGCGAATCAGTTGCAGTTCAATGGACTTGATCGGCATTGTACTGTCAACAACCCTCAGCTGTATAATACACATCAGCGTCATTCAACCAGCTTCAGCAACAAGTGCACAAGTCAAAGATGTAATGTTTACTAGCGCTGCTAAACGACTAAAAATTCTAATTTTAATTAATCGTGACTGTTCACGCAACGAAACAACTTTTTTTTCACAGCAGAAACAAGTTACTATGCACACACATACTAATACCAACAACAGAGTCCAAAATTGTTAATTGCAACTTCGGTTATGCTTTTCAGCTATGTGTTAAAGCACCAAGTTTGATAAACTCAAAATTTTTACTACGCAGTGTCATGTTTAACTCAAGCCTTCCTCGACCAATTGTTCAGACAGACTAGTTTGTTAACGATATTTGCTGACAGGGACACCAGTCTTTTGCGGATTATATTCCCAGACACTGCAAATGAGTATAAAGTAATAAGATTAAATTCTTGATCTTTATCAATTATTATTTAATTGTGATTCACACCTTTTTTAATACATTAACTGTGATAAACATGCAGCATTAACATAAACTAGAATGTAAAATAAATAAATGGTTAAAAGATTAAAGCCAATTTCCATTAACCTAACTAGCTGGTAACTATGCTGTGTCCAATAAAAAAAAGTAAACCCCTAGACATTACACCACAAAAATGTCAGATCTGGATGAATCTAGATAAAATTTCGAACACCAAATTCCGCAATAAATTTCTGAAGTGATTACCAAATTTCGTTGACAAATATCGTTTCTCAGTGCAGTTATTAATGGTTGAATATTAATAAAATTTATCTGTTACCATACGGCATTACAAAAGTAAACTGCTCTGTACATTTGCGTAACTCTATAAAAAACGACAGCTGATTTTGGCAAAATTCTACATCAACAATGCATGTCTATTGGCAATCTGTGTCAAATTTCAGTTAAGTCTACCGACGCAATCAATAGTCACAGCGACTTTTGTGAGGTCACCCCAAAAACGTTTATGTCAACCTTACCAAACAGTTCGTTTAATCTTGACAGTGTCCACGACTTGCTAGAAAATTCCGTGATAAACTTTTTAAAATCAAACTCTTTATCTTGCATCAAAAGTTTAATTAAAAAGACAATCGTCTGCAGAAAATACCATTTTGCTATTGTTTACACTGATTGCATCAACAAATGCCACTTCCGATCGGCGACTGCAGTATGTAATGCCACACTGGTAATGGAAAAATTTTGTTATCATTTTATTCAACAACAAACTTTTTGCACACATTACTGGCAACAGTCAGCACCTGCTACATCTGCTCCTTCCTCGTAAATGCGAGCAGCACTATAGTCTTCACGACCAAAGTCACAACTTCCAACTTCCTGATCGTATGACAATGATAAAAACCATATCACGAAAATGCTCAATACAGACAATTTACATTAGCGTGGACTAATTTCGTATTCGTTTCATTAACTGTTAAGTCGTTTTTATTCTGTAACAGCGTTTTGTCTGTTTTTATTAAACTACAAATGAATGAATGAATGAAATATACAATTAACAACTGTGCTAAGAAATAATATTTTTCAACAAAATTTGGTGATCGCTTCAGGAAATCATTGGAGATTTACTCTACAAAATTTTATTTAGATTCGTTCAGGTTTGACATTTGTGCTGTACAATATCTAGGGGTTTACTTTTTATTGGACAGTGTAGTTGCCAGCTAGTTGGCCAACTGTAGTTACCAACTCCAATCCTGTACCGACCTCTCCGGTGAATGGTTCAGTGACACAGCAAGTTGTGGAGTCTAGGTGTCCTTCCACTTCAAACTCTGGAACATTCGCTTTCTGAAGCACAGCAGCACAGCATTCATCACATCTAATGGTTTTCACAGTAGCAGATAACCATATTAAATGATACAATATTAAACATTCCTACTTGTGCAATTAGGTAATGGGTCCAGCTTTGAATGCAGCTTCAGAGTAAAATATCAGAAAAGATGCTTTTCCAAAGAAAAAAAGTCTCATAACATAGTTATACATTAATCAATAATTTGTATAAGCAAATCCAGGCTGTCTAAAGTAGTCACTACTCATAAAAATATCCTACAAGATAAATGATCATCATCTTCTCAAATGTAAGTAGCAAAACATGTCATCCCCATATTTGAACTCAAGATGGCAAGAACACACCAGTTACTTCTGCCCTGGTAAATGTCCGCAAAAATTTAGGTTTTTTTCTATGCCTTCTTGTTTTTGATTCAGATACCAGCCTGGGACAGAAAGAGACACAAACAGAGAGACAAATGGTTCAGATCCACAATGCGGCCTATTAGGACAGATGACGCATTTAACTTGATGCTCTGTATATCACAACTCACATTTAAACGCGACAAAACTCACATCGCGAACATTCTGCAGGGTGTCTGGAGTGATAGTGAATGGAACACGCTTTGCCACTGCTTTTTCCTCCGCATCCTGCTCGCACAGTATAACACTGTATCAAATAACATATTAAAACCATCAAGTAGCTAGAATAACATGATGGTATGACATATGTTCATTTTGGTATAGTGTTTGATAGTAAGCAAAAGGTGTATAATGTCATTACGGTGAATGCTGACAGCAAGCGTGTAAAGTTTTGCCCTCTAAAAAAATCCTGCTCAAGGCATTCTAAAAAGTTCATTTTAGTAAAACAAAATCTAAAAAATATCCAATTACACATAATCTTTACAATAATGCTGGTGGCGTGGCGTAGTTGGTAGCGCGTTTCGGCTGAAACGAAGTTACTTTACGCCGGGCCCGGTTAGTACTGCGATGGGTGACTGACTGCCTGCGGGCAGGTAAACCATCTCGGTGCGAAGCCTGCCAGCTAGGTCAACTCAGCCTTCTACCCTCCGTGGGACGGTAAAATGAGTAGTAACTCATTTACATGAGAAATGAGTTACGGAAGGTGGGGACCTTGGTACAGCTGACTAGGGTTGCCTAGCTGGCTGCTGCACCAGCCTGTGTCTGCAGGCTGCACGCGACAGCCGTGCAGCAGGCAGCTCTGGTTAGTGACGAAAGCGCATTAGAGGCATGTTTGTGACGATGCGCTATACAAATTGACGACCTTTCCTTTTACCTTTTAAATGCTGGTAGTAGCAATACCAGTGCCAAAATTGAGACAGTTAATATAGCTGCTAAAGACATTTCTGTTCAGGTACTGAGATTGCTATGCAGGTCCATGGCCATGGTCAAACACACTTGTGAAATTTATGTAGATCTGAATTAGACAATTCACCTTGCATATATAATATGCATAGATGAAAAAAACGTTCCAGGAAAAATAAAAAACGTTAAAAAACATAAAAATGTAACAAGAATAAAAAACGTTTAGAACGTTGAATAAAAAACGTTGGCCATAATTTGTTTAACTAACTTTTTGCCTAATGCCTAATGCTGTAAGTACAGTATACCTGGAATTATAGTTTAGATAGAGAGAACTTCATTTAATTTCAATTCAGCTGTATGGTCATAAAACCACAGCATTAAACTAACTAAATATACTAGTTACAAAAACTTTTTATTTAGTATATGGGACTAACTAAGTAAACTAGATCACAATGACCTATTAATGCTTTTCTGTTGCTCCAAAAGTGCTTCAAAAGGTTTTGATGGAATTTTCAATGCGTTTTTTAAAATGAAAAACGTTGAGCAAAATGAAAAAACATTAGAAACATAAAAACGTGGCAGGAATAAAAAAAGTAAAAAAAACTTTTTCACATCTATGATAATATGTTAATTTAAGCTTTATAAATATATAAAAATGATGCACAAATTGTAACAAAGTGCGGCGTTATGCTACGTTATGCAAAATAATCTATCTAGGTCAGTGACCGGAAGTGACATCACCAGGGGGACAAAGGCGGTGTTTACCAATTAATTTTAATATTTTTAATGACAAAAAATACTGTGTTGCATGACAATTGCAGCAGTACATAGATAGAAAATATGATTTTATAATGCTTGTGTTTCTATGCGTATTTTACATTGACAACGTGTTGCCCTGGTGATGTCATCAGCCTGTCAACATGGCAGTTCATTTTCTACGGACTTCTCGTAGGTCGTCGATTTCAAATGTATGTTTCTTCGTGTTGACAAAATGCTGGTCGATGATATTACTATCAAAATTATCAGAAAGTTATGCTGTTTTAGGAAAATGGGTAAAATATATATGTTAATTTTGGTGTCCATGGACCTTTAAGTTCTCTTACTTACTTCCTTACTAGCATCCATAACACGTATCAGTAGCAACAGCAGCAAGATTATAAACTTCCAATGCTATTATTATCATTATTCTGGATGAATGACATGTTTCACCTTGTACTCAACGATGAATTCACACTGTCTCTGCAAGTCCTTGCTGAGCAGCGAACGCTTCATGTCAACACGAACCATATACTGCACAAGCACACAACACTGCAACAGTCAATTCACTGGAACATCACTAAATCATGTGCACTTTGACACACACAAAAGTACAAGCTGACAGCTTCTGAAAAGCTCAAATGTTCAACATGCAGTCTAAGGTGATGACCTATATAGCTGCTCTACACTGTTTTGTGAAGAAATAAAATGGATAGATGCTCCCGGATTTGCGATAATGTATTTTTGACAGCAGACAATATTGTTGATATCGTTGCTATGATGACGTTTACTGGCTATGGTGTACACTCGCAGTGCATGCTGGGTAATTTAGCACAATACTGCAAATCGAGGTCAGCTGTCAGCCAATCAGACTGGCAGTTGACGGCAGATCAGCTAATTGCCAATCAGGTAACTGGAGTCAAAAATGCATAGGAAAACAAAACACAGTTGATCGACGATCAATTCTGAACATCAAGTTAATCGGAGCTCAATAAATTGGAGATCAAATTTAATTTGATTGGCGATGGAAAAACTGGAACTATGCTATCACAGGGTGAAAACCAGAATTCTCTATCTCAACTGGGCTCCGATTGGTACCGGGTTGTGACAGACACTGAGACAGAATTACTATAGCTAATACGTGCTATAGCTAGCTATGCTAGGTCTTGCACATATAAAGAGAGATGCTGTATTATTAGTACTCTGTTATTATTATTAATATTATGGTACAAACCTGAACGTTAACAAATACTCCATGGTATGTCTCATATAACTGGCGGTTGGCTTTTGCACGCAGCGGCATTTCAAACGGTATTTCCGTTGTCCCCGATGGAAACTTGCCAGGCTTTGCTAACTCTACGCTGTAATTCAACAACTGAATTGGCTGCAAACACAAAACACATACAACAACTTTATATAATTGACTTTAGCAAATTTACTAAAATAACACTGCTAGCAATGACACAGATTCAAGTACCATACCAATGGTAGGTACATTTTTCTAATATAACCTCACTACCTCACTAGAACATACATGCCTTACATAGATCATGCAATCAGACAGTTTCAGAAATATCAGCCTTGACTGTTCCAGTAATGGGCAATCATGCTAGAATACAGTCATTATAATGCTACCATCATCAACTATTAATGTAATACCTTTAATGAGTTGTAGAAAGCTTCAAACATCCCAACACTTTTTGCACTCAACTGCAGATTAACACTTCCATCAACTGTTAACATTAAGCCATTGTGTGCAAGTTCACCTCGGCTCTGTATAATCACCACACCTGTCACCATCTCCTACAATTAACACACACCCCAATTACAATATATTTAAGACTGGCGTTATGCACACAGCCGGTCCTGTGTATAGAAAATGGAACGATGTACACGGCCGGCCGTGAATAAACTCGAAAATTTTTATACACACGGCAGGATATGATAAGACACTGCAGTATTTTTCCAGCTCCTAAAATCAAAAAATATCACTTACTGTGCAACCTAAAGGTGGCCTCGGTGCCACTGACTTTTTGGCCAACTGTTGAGGTCAAAGCTTTTGGAATTGTATGTCTGTCTGTTGCCATCTGTCTGTCACTCAAGTATTGTGGCTTGCTTGCAGTTAAAATAACTTTAAAATTCAGGCATAGAAGTTTTGCAATACTGCCTCACAGACTATTTGCACCTGCAATTTTAAATTTGTTTCGCTGCCCTTGTTTTTAGCGAGACGGCAAGCGATTGAAAACCGACATTGGTATTTCGCTTGAACAAATTAGTCACGGAAAACAATTCATTTCATCCTGGAAAGTCAAGGAAAATGAATAATGCAGAGTAGTAGAAACCATGATTCTGCTGCTACTAGACTTAGGCACAGCTTGGTTTGTGTGTTTTAAATACTGCCTCTGTTTATGTTGAACAAAAAATTTGAGCTAATGCTCACGAGACGCGCGAAAGCCTATAGCAGTTCTGGTTCAGTAGTTTAGCTGAAAATTGGGGTGTTCACGCTAACTTAATATACAAATACCAAATTCTCTATCTGGATCGCATAACGATAGTTCCGTGGCGCCACCTTGTGAATGATATAGACTTGTGTTGCAGCCCGAAATCGTCAAAAAAATCCATAAAACCCCCTATTTTGGCGTTCAAGGTCATTCAAGGTCATTGAATTCGACGCTAATCGAGATCCAATGTACGACTTCCTATCAGTAACCTAATACTAATTTAGTAACCTAGGCCCTATCTCGCACCGTTACTGAGATACAGCGACTTACTGGCCAAAAATCGCAAATTTTGCCCACCCTCTCTCATTTAGCACAATCGTTCAGGGTGATCCCCTTCGAATTTATGGAAAAGCTTTACGGTTCCTGAAACTAGAGTCTTTCAGGCAGCCGACAATGAAGATTTGGTGATTCTAGCCTGCACAGCTTTTGACTGATCCACCCGTGTGACAGACGGACAGACAGACGGACAGATGGATGGACAGAATTGCAATGGCTAAGACGCGCTGAAAGCAGTAGCTGCTTTTCTGCAGAAAAACTAAAAACAAAACAAATTTTACAAGTGTCAATGACTCGTAAATTGTGATTTATTTTTTGTGAACCTTTACATTGGCCATGTGCACATACCTCATTTGTCTATACATATGGCCGGCCGTGTGTATAGTCACTGCGTATATTCAAACAATCTGCAAACAAGATGACTTCTATGTACACTGTATGCTAGATTCCAAACAAGCATGTTATAGCTAGGATGATAAGTCTGTATGTCTGTCTGTCTGCAGAATTGCACAACACACACTTTCTTTGAAAAGTGCAAGTTTTCAATCATCATCATCATCATCATCATCGACAACCGTGGGCTCAATGCCCGTTGGTGTCTGACGCCATTCTTACTATCGCTGCCCACCGCTGCCTATCTAGGGCAGCGTGGCTTAACTCCTGC
>Ga0056128_1010014_pt1 | contig 11835 bp, 8 predicted proteins | sample WorMetLIZISLAND2_FD_71113 | JGI IMG/M metagenome (GOLD analysis project Ga0056128, IMG submission 71113) | Marine gutless worms symbiont microbial communities from Max Planck institute for Marine Microbiology, Germany - Olavius geniculatus... ... | reverse complement strand
TTCGATGACATATAGTCTCATTAATAAGTGTGCCAAAAATTATTATAATCGGACATTCATTGTTCCAGTTATTGCAAAAAATGTAGTCACATGCTTTTTTTTGAGACACAGTGTAGTATCTCTTAGTCTTCAGTTTAACTGAAGAGTTTTGAATGCAAGGGACTTGACAGAAAAGTCAACATGCTGAAAGAATAATGGCTATAATAAATCTAGAGCAAAACCGGTTTACTTGGTTTTCTTTGGTGACTGATCACGTTTGTAGGCAGCAGCCAACACTTCACGATCACTGCATAGAAAACACACACATACATGTCAGCACTGCACTGTGCACACTGATATCACAGCATCGCTATTCTGTTTTACAATATACTGTACCCAGCTGGTTTAATATGTCAACCAATCATGCTGCAGTTCCTATACTTCGGTACTGTTCAGTTGTGGGCTACAGCTAAAATACGCTTCCTGTCCTCTGTGGAGGAGCGTGGTCGGCAGATCATATCTGGCTAACTAAGTCAAGCCAAAGCATTTTCATTAATTTCAGTGATAAGCAGATCCACCTCTAAATCTGAAGAAAATACATAGAAAACATTTGGCCCCTGCCTCATTGGTAGCCGAAAAATGATACTGGCTTGAAGCTGATAAACTCCCCCCCCTGTCTTCCAATAGACAGCATTCTGAAATTAACGACTGTCTGGAGGAAGATTATTAGAACTACTATTATTGTTAATTACATATGCACGCGCATAATGGAGTTCTTACAACTTCAGGTTTAGCTCATTTTGTGTTTTGTGTTTCTGTAAAAGTTAAACTTACAGTTCCATTACTATGTGTTTGTGTGCATTCTGCCTGGAAAGGCCATCCCCAAAATGTCCTATACTGTGTCAGGCGGGATGTTAAACCCCACAAACTCACTCACTTTTACTGAGAAATACCGTTTGCATCTAGTCTGAAATGTTGCAGCAACTTTCGTTAAGTTCTTGTGAGTACTATTTAGTGTGTCGGTTTGTTTTTCATGAGTTGTTGGGTAATACTACATGACACAGCATGACATAAAAATAAACTAAATTTTCCGTTGCCCCCATGTCCCCAGTTTTTTTCCGGCTGCGACCTGAAGCATGGGTTTTTTAAGGCCTAACGACAGATGTAAAAAGTCGACCGTTTATTGTCGGGCGACGGTGTCTGACGTTTGTGATGATGCTGATGAGAACGATGCTGTTCAGCAGCTGCAGCTACATCGTGATAGGAACTCAAAGACTGATGTGGCGGTGACCTACTCACATTAGCACATGCACTGTCATCACACTGCCTTCAACATAACCAGGACAATTTACAGCATCACTGCTACCCAGCGGTAAAGAAATTAAATACATCAGTATAATGGTATACTAATGCAATGCAAGGTCAAAAATAGCATGCCAAGATCAGGCTACTAAGTCATCTAGCATTGCTTCAAATGTAAAGCTAACAACAGACACTGTTTTCACTTATCTTTAACAAGAGCTTTTCCTTGACAATTCCCTGACTTCTTGTCAATTTGCCAATTTCCTTGTCAGCTGTCAATTCCCGAGTTTTTCAGATAAGTGGTTAACTCATTGAAGCACAGCACTACTCATGCCAACAGACAACAAGATCAGACCCACAGTGCAGCCTGAGGACATACCACTTAGCCGTCTATCCCTCCAGAGTAGGTAAATCAAGTACCGTCTTGCATGGCTGGGATTAAGACGAGGCAAATTCACCTGCGTAGAATGTCAGAAAAGTTATTACCACATGGCAGGTCTGATTCTCCATATACAAGCACCTCTGACCCTTTAACTATCGCCGTGGCACCTAAACTAAAAGTTGATAAAATGAATCTGGTGCACAGTACAACCAAAAACAGACTTGCAGTATCAGAAGACCAAAAAAACAGTTTAAAAAATGCAGAGATAATGACATCATTTGTAACAACTAATTAATAAAATTCAAACCATCAGTACACACACATCCACAGTTTCTGTTTAAAAGAAACATATTTTTCCAGATTTTCTCCAAATTAGGCGGAAATCTTTCAGAAGCTGTTGTGGCCAGCAGTCATTTCTGACACCAGCCAACAGCGTCAAAGGAGATCTTCAACGAATGACAAAAGACAAAGAGCAAACTAAATAGAAAAGAACATGCAACCTGTCAGGAGAAGACAATGGATGATGAACTGGCTGCATGTGTGCAACTGGCTCAAATGCGATCTGTTGACCATAGATGTCTGGATACTGAGCTGCCAGCTGTAGATATAACAAGAAAAGCCCAGCTAACGCAAAGGGAAACGTGCAACAGAGATGCATGTTTGAAAGCCCAGTCACCAGAGGGTGAAGGACGACCGGCGGCTAATTATTAGGGACCAACCAAATTCACGGAAAAAAATGCATGATTTCACGGCAGAATTTTTAAAATGTGTCAAATTTCACAGAAAATTCACGGAAAGTTTTGCAAATTCACAAGCCCCACAGACGTTATTTCGAGGTGCTGTGCTATTGCAAACGAAGAAATTTCAGAACAACGAATATTTACTACACTAAGTCAAGACTCAAGACAGTCAAAGTCAACTACTTAGTCCTGAAGTGCGACACGTAGCTAACAGCAACATTCGTACAAAAGCTGTTGATAAAACTCTGGAATTGTCGTAAATTAAACTAAAAGCGCTAAAATTCACGAAAAATCACAGATTTCACGGAAATCGGCGTTTTTCACGGAAGAAGGCCAATTTCACGGAAAATGTCACGGCCGCGAAATCGTGAATTTAGTTGGTCCCTATTAATTATCTATAGCGTTTTACCTGTACTCACCTGTCTCACTCTGCCAACGACGTATTGGATGGAAATCATAAATTTTTCCTACCCCCCTCTCATTTAGCACCCTCGTTCGGGGTGACCCCTTTCGAATTTATGGAAAAAGCTTTACAGTTCCTGAACTAGTCTTCCAGGCATCCAACGATGAAGATTTGGTGATCTCAGATTGCACTGTTTTTGACTGATCCGACCGTGTGATGAACGGACAGATGGACGAACAGACAGACAGACAGAATTGCAACGGCTAAGATGCGGTACAACAGTAGATGCTGTTGTGCATAATAATACAACACTGAATACTGCCAAATACACATAAACTACAAAGCAGCAAGATTTTGAACTGTACTGCAATTACAAAAGTTTCTAAATGCTTAGAAATAAATGTTCTCACTCACGCTTGTCTATTACAGTAGTTTACAGCATGAAATCATACTGTAATTAGCTGTCATACTGATAGGACATTGAAACTGAATTATCTTACTATAATGGGTGGAAAGTCTGTTTGTCTGTCTGTCAGTCCCCTCTAGCGCCCTCCCTGTTGCATGGTTGCGGACCCTGACTGTGGCATTTGAGTCCTTGGGCCTTGGGTACATGCCCCCACCTGCCCCCACGAGCAGCCTGAGACGGCGGGGGTTGAGTTGCCGGGTCTTCTTTCCCCACTGATTCTGTCAAGTTCGCCATTAGTACTCAGCTTCGTGGCGACATCTGGTGAATAGGGCCAATAAAAGGTCGCAGCCTAAGGCCTTAAGGCCGGTGCCATGAATTTCATTGTCTCTGCGACATGTGCCGGCCCAGTGGCGCCCTCTGCACGTTATTACTACCATGTACCACATATTGCGTACAACTCCTCCCAAACTCTTGCGTGCATTCATTTCACTAGCAAAGTAACCTGCCCATAAAGTGGGTACTTTGCTATTTCTAATTAACATCAGATCTCATCCTATATGTGATAGTAAAGCACCTCAGCACAGCACTGCACTGCACTGGCACACTGTTAACTGAAAAGACATTTTTTCGTTTTACATAATTTACAAAATAATAAACTAGTAGTGTACATTAATTTTCAATGGATCATTTAGATTATTGGCACCTCTGATGAGATTACTTATACTAGCCATCATCAGTACTCTGTAATATAAATGCTACCAAATTATCAATTATAAACCACATACAGTGAAGAGTAAGTACCGGTAACTTATACAGCATGCCTAGTGTTAACAAATAACTTCAAATTCGCTCGATGTGCTAGTAGAATAAGAAGTAAAAATATCTGAAATGGTGTCTGAAAACAAAGCCACATACCTCAGTAGTGGGAGCAGGTGTGGTCGGCATGGCATGTGCAATGGTCATATATCTCACAGGAGCAACATTTGTAGCCACTGGCATCACAGGCGGAGGAACATTATAATTCACAGGTACAGCATGCACAACCGGCATAGGCGGTGGTCCAGACCCAACCAGGTGAATCCCTCCAACTACCATACAACATGTCAACGTAAAGTGAATGTTAAGAAATGTAAAATGCGCAGTCCTTCGCAATCCATAAGGCCCAAGGGATGGACAGCACTGATCTCCGTTTACTTAGCCCTCAGCCAGACACCAGTTTTACACTGCGAGACCATGGATACGGGGCCAGTGCATCGCGCGATGTACCAGTTTACATCCCAGCTTTTGCCAGTACTCATAGACGACCAGGCTGAGTCGACTTGGTTGGTTGGTTACATACCGGGATGGTTTACCTGCCTGCTGACGGTCACCCATCCAAGTACTAACCAGGCCCACCATAGAGTATCTTTGCTGATGCGACTAACAACGTAGCCAACTATGCCAAACCACCACAGAGCACACTCAACCAAATCATTTCTGCATATCAGACAATTACATTAAAGCGTACAAACAAAAACTACAGCTGACGAATAAGTTCAAACATTGACAATGACAACCAAATTCAGAAAAACACCCGCTCACATTTTCTTCCGTATCTCCCAAGAAAAGGTTTACATTTACGCCGAATTTTCACAGTGTACTCAGTACTCACCAATGTCAGCGCCGGGTGGTGCGGGCAAGCGAGCTAAAAACTGTGGTGACGCTGACGGCGCACGTGGTAAGGGTGGTGCATTCAATGGAGGAGGAATCATCGGGTTGAACACTTCAACCGCTGTCAACAACAAAAATCATCCAGGATTCGTGAACAAATCTCAATCTATTACGAAAAGCTAATCGACTGTCACTAACAGGTAAGCATGTTTCTTTACAATCATCATCAAAATCCACTGATGAACACATGACAAATTTTGTGCACAGATACACAAAAGTCAGAGAGCTGAGCTTCTGTGCATTATAAAACAGAGGCATGTAGATGCTCAGGATGAAATACTGTGGTTAACAATAAGATACTATTGGTAGTGTAACAGGTAAGACAGATACACTTCCAACACAAAAGCATCAGGATTTTGTGCCATATTCAATTCCATACCAGCTTTCATGTTTATGATCATTTAGCAAAGTAATATACTGTATGACTAGACGGTGAAACTAGTAACATTTATAATAAAAATCACATCTCATCTTATATGTGATGGTAAAGTGCCCCCACTGTTGTTGTACTCGCATGACATTACCTAAAATGCCTTATTTTTACACTTAATGGAGTACGCTGACTCTGAAGGTGACCAGCAAATAATGTACAGTGATTTTCAATGCACCATTATGATTAGTTGGAATTTAGCAAGAGATTTCTTATGCTAGGTGTTGTCTGCATTCTCTCGCTTGAATACTGATCCACTAATAGTTATAAAATGCACACTAAGAATACTTATGATAAAATGAAAAGATCACGAGTTCAACTCCTGATCAGGTCCTGATCAAGCGGTTACTACTAAGATGGGTGACTGTTGACAGGCATTAATTACACTACTATTGCAGCATATAATGAACACCAAAGTCAACTCAACCCTCCATCCCTCTGGGGTAGGCGAATCGAGTACTAGATTGTATGGCTGGGGTTAAGGCGAGGCAAGTTCACCTGTGTCAGGTGCCAGAAAACTTTTTCTGCATGGCAGGCGACGCACTGATGCTCTGTAGCTATACACACCCCACTCACCCTTAAACTATTGGAAATGTCTTAAGATGTTGCTCAAATGTTTACTATGCAAGCACAACAGACTGCTAAAACATTTTTTACTTCTAGTTCTACTACCAAATCGAGTGCATTCAAGACTGTTATAATGCACTATATAAATTACTTAGTTACTTACTTGATGATGCTAATGACGAAGTGATATACTGACGTGGTGACGTCGGCCAGCGTGATTGTGACGGCGGTTGAGCACTGGCCACAGCAGACAGAGACAGTGTGACAACACGCTCTGGAGCAGGGCGAGACTGAGGCTGGAGCTGTGGACGAGCCTGGGCCTGTGGATGAGCCTGGGGCTGCGGATGTGGCTGAGGCTGCGGATGTGGCTGTGGCTGAGGCTGGGGTGAAGGCTGTAGATGCGTAGTAGTAGCAGGTGCTGATGCTGCTGCTGTGCCCGGCCCTGCTATCGGCTACACACATTCATACACACACACATACACCTACACAGACACAGACACCTCCACTGGTTGCCTATTCGACAGCAGATCAACTACAAACTGGCAGTCATCACATACAGGATGAGAACAAATGGCAACTTGGCCTCCCTGCATCATCTCATCCAAAACTGTTGCTTGCTGTACCTCAAATAGAGTTGATGTTGTCAGTGTAAGTGCTCAGCATTAGCGCTCTTTCTATTTGGAACTCAGTGAAACTGTAGATCCACCAAACTTATTGGCACTTTTGACCATTATTTAAAAACCATTCCTTTTCAGAAACATGAACACTTAGCCTAGTCTCTGCCATTATGTGGCTCCAATTCGTTCATGACGTATGGCACAGTTAGTGCTATTGCTACTGAAGCATAGAAATGATGCAACCTAAGATAACAACAGAGATCCTATATTTACAAAATGTATGTTACCAAAGAGGGGAACTGAGGCCTGGTGGTGAGCTGATGATGGGGAGGTTGTCTCTGGAGCATCACTACACCAGCTGATTGCTGCTGCTGTACGGCTAGCTGCACTGGCGGGGCTGACGAAGGAGGATGCCCAGCTGCATAGCACATTATCACATCAGCATCAGCATAATGATGAACCACTCAGAGTGATATAATTAGCACCACTATGGACAGTCAGTATTTCATCTTAGCAAGTATGCTGCTCTTAAGGACCGAAATAATTTGGTAAAACACAGAACTGCTGATTAGTACTCCCACCTGGTGAATCACAAATACCTGCTAAATGATACCACGGCGCAGTACGCGGTCGTCCACTGCCCGCCTAAGCGAACAATTAGACCCACAATTTGCAGCTAGCAGACATACCACTGCCCAGCCACACTAGGCCTTCACCCCATAGCCCGTAAGCTACTCTTCATTTTCCACCCCTGCTAAATGTCGGTTTAAGTGGGCTGCACAAATGTGACAGACAAATGTCAGACAGATAAACCACACTATAAGCAGAATTGCATGCACTGGAAGAAGTGATTACACCTAATAATACTGACTGGTATGGTTCTGTACAGAGTAGAATGATCAAAGTAAAGAATGTCACAATGCATTGCATAAGGGTACACCAGCACTGCAGCTTCGCACACAGGTTTCACTGGACACAAAGATAAAAGCTAACAAGTGCCATCATTAAACCTGCTTGCCATGCATGAACAGACAACCAAAGAGAATTTGAAAAATCATTTAGCAACTGTACGAAACTTTCATTTCAATTCTGTTCAGCCTAAGGTTAAACTCATAGTTTCCAATTCGATAATCGTAACATAACCGCAAATAACAGACGTGGGAACTGTCGCGGTGCTGGTGGTGGAACGTTGAAGTTTGCAGTCGGCCGAGCTTGAACAGCCATGAGTGGAGTAGGACCAGCAGCAGCCGGTCTTGGAGGCACGGAAGCCTGTTGACCGCCACCATAGACAACTAGCTGGGTTGGTGATGATGCAGGAGCAACACGCGTCTGCATCAACGGTGGAACTGTCGTACGCATTACAGGTGGTGATGGTACTGTTATCCGAGCTCCTGCACAATGACCAGAAATAACAAAGCAAACTGCAAGCATAGTAATGTGCAGATGTGAGTGTTGACTGTTGAGCATATGATTGATCAGTGCTCTCAAATATCAAAATTAGAAAAAATCAAGCCAACAGCAATCTAACGAAGAAGCTGCAAGCAATTCAAAGGCAACTATGGTCATAAATTACAGACAAAACAATGCTGTCTATCCACAAACTATCTCACAACAAGAATGCTAATAATCCAAAGTTATCAGATATTCAGAGTGGATAACAGCAAGCACCTGGAAGTAACTCGGGTCTTCTTGTGTCAAAACGCATCACAACTCTGTGCAGCGAAAACAACTCTTAACAAGTAACTGTCCTAGGCTGTTGCACAATCATCAAAATCACGGCCTATTTCTCTACAACAAAAGCAAACCGCTGTTGCATCATTTACTAGGCCCTATGACATTCCAGAAACGATACTAGCATCACATCTGCTTCAACATTGGAGCATACTTGGTTTTTACGCACTGCACTAGTAGACTAGAACGAATACTGAAAGTCTGAAACATACTACTAATGCAAGTCTGCAACAAAACAGCATTTAGCATTCTCGTTTGGGGTGACCCCCTTCGAATTTATGGAAAAGCTTTACGGTTCTTGGCCATCGCAATTCTGTCCGTCTGTCCGTCCGTCACACGGGTGGATCAGTCAAAAACGATGCAAGCTAGGACCACCAAATCTTCACAATCAGCTGTCTGGAAATCTAGTTTCAAGAACCGTAAAGCTTTTCCATTTTCCAGATGTGGCAATTGTGATGCCTCAAGCCTCTTCCGAACAACCGCTTTTGCCAAATTACTATTTCACCCCTGTAGTCCGGCGCCTTCAAATATAACAATGCACTCGTTTCCACAAACTCACGCTAAGAAATAGGACTTATTTACCTTATTATTCTTATAATAAAGATTTTTATATGCACGAAAAACACCAACAGCGAATATTTAACTTGAACGCGTGGATTGCATCAGCGATAAGTAAGTAGGCTTTGATGCAGGATTACATGGTGGAGACCATCACTCCATCAGACCTATGGTCACCACTAGTGATTGCAATCCCTTGCCGTGATTGAATTCTCAATCCCGGGATACGGGATTTTTTGAGAAATTTGTAATTTTGAGATCCCGTTTCGGGATTAGGCTTACAGATAAGTCGTCATTATGCTATTTCCAATGGACTTAATTATGCATACGATCATAGTAGGCCTATAGGCCCCTATGAAAGGTATACCTAAAGTGTAGGGAGTAACGGTGACCGTCAAAATACAAATTACAATGCACAGCAAAGAGTAGGACTCTAATGAACACTTTAATATTTTATTTTTCCTACAGCTAAAATTCTTAATTGTATCATTTAACATGCGAAAAGGTACAATTTTAACTGATATTTGTAATCCCGAAATTAAGACGCCGCCCATCCCGAAAACGGCCGGGATCCCGGGATTGCAATCTCTACCACACACTCAGTCACAGATCTGTGGGTGGGTGACTAGTGATTGCAATCTCGGGATTAAATTCTCAATCCCTGGATTCAAAATTAAGCAAATTGCAATCTCAGGATCCCGTTTTCAGAAAAAGGTAAAAGTTGAACACTTGCTATAGCGCTTCTTACGGTTGCCCAGGAGCGCTTTACAATCTAGGAGATGGTAGCTGATCGGCATGAGCTAATGATACCGCAGCGCAGTATGCGGCTGTCCGTTGCCCGCCTAAGCTAACAATTAAACCTGCGGTTTGCAGCCAGCAGACATACCACCGCCCCAATCAGCCACACTAGGTCTTCACCCCCTTAGCCCGTAAGCAGAAGCTACAACTCATTTCCGATCCTACGAAGGGTAGAAGGCTGAGTTGGCCAGTTAGCAACTTGCTCAAGGTTGTTTGCAAATGACCGGCTTCAGACTGGTTGTTATTTTGGTATCATAGATTTATTTCACGCATAGGCTTGAAATAAGGAAATGACCTTGGTTTATTTATTAAAGAAAACTTTTAGGTTTTTTGGGTTTAGTGTACTATGAACACCGTGTACAAAATTATGACCTAGGAAAAACATTTTATACACCCTGTGCGTCACACAATCATATAAATTATAGCAAGATGAAGTAATGAAACATGACGATTAAAATAGTAAATAGAATACGATATGTAATATATTGCACAAGAAAAAACCTTAAAAACGGGACTTTTAAGATTTTTTGGGTTTATGAAAAAAACCCAAAACTAGGTTTTTTCGGGTTCATCTCATTTCCAGCCCTGAGTAAGCCCCTATGAAAGACAGTATGACCGTCTAAGTAGAAATTACAATGTACAGCGAGAAGCAGAACTCTAGCATGCACTAAATATTTATTCACTAGATGGCTATGATTGTTATTCGTATCATTGAAAAATACTTAACTAAATTATGTACTCCAGAAATCCTGGCATTGAGACACCACCATCACAAGATTGGGGATTGGGAAAGCCAACCTCATAACTCATTTTCACGATATCTTCAAAGCTGCAAACCACTTTCCACATAAAATATCATTTGCCATGTAAATGTATTTTGAATGACCAAATTTTAATCGCGACACCAAGAGCAAACTTCAGCTAAGAAACACCATGCCTGTCTCGGCATAAACAGGAGACCAAGTAAGGCTGTGGAAATACGTAGATGTCGTAAACAGAGCTTTGTTCCAATACAAAAAAATAAGTATGAAGTCAAACGCTTCAACAGAGATGTTGCTATAAACAACAATGCAGAGTGAAAACTTTATCTTACGTTAGTTTTCTTTTAATTCAACTTATAAAAGAACAATAAGAAATAATTGCAAAACCAGCTTTCATAATTTGCACAACAACCAAACCAAATATTTGCAATAAGTGTGTACAGCAGACCACATAACACAATAGTTGCCACACATAATGGCAACAAAGTAAAGCTGTGTTAATACGTATATGTTGTAAACACAACTTTATTTTAATACAAGAAATGAGTATTCAGTCAGATGCTTTAACAGAGCTGTTGCTATCAACGACATTACAGATAAGACAGAAAACCTATCAAAGTAATAATAATACTATGCACGTCGTTCAAATACAAAATACTGTTATTGCATTTAAATAATCACTTGAAATATGAAGGCAATGGTGCCTATACTCATCGAAGATGAAATGTAAGTGTGCATAACTGACATTTGGACAGTCATAGAGAAAAATTAGAGATATAGCAAATACTTGTACTAATAAACATAGAACCAAAAGGCACAGCAATCTACATTATGTGCAGCATTATGAACCGTTCCAGCTGTGACATACCAAGTAAGAAATATACGTGGGTTTAAGTTGCTGCTTTAACACAGAGAACATGATTAACACAATGTATACACATGCACTCACATCTACTTCTTGCAAAAAAAGTTTTACTAATGCAGCAACAAAAATGCTAGCGACTTGTGCAACAGTCTCAGTGTAAGACTACAAACATGACTAGCAACTGCTAATGTCACTGGCCCCTCCTTCAGCATAGAATTAGTTATACCAAGTCAACTCTTGATTACACGCTCAAATAACAGGAGAAAAGATTGACAGTCACTCATGTGTCCAGTTAACAAAAATGCCGCAACTGGCGTTCAAAGTACCATGAAATAAGACCATGAACACACAGCGTCCAAATGAGTGAGTGAGTAGGATTTAACGTCCCGCCCGACACAATATAGGTCATTTCAGGGATGGCCTTTGCAGGCAAAATTGTACATACACATAATAACGAAACAAAAAGTTTAACCTTTATGAAACACAAAACACAAAAAATGAGCTAAACCTAAAATTGTAAGAACTATTATAGTTGTGCATATGTAACGATAATGGCAGTTCTAATAATCTTTCCTGTTATCCTCCA
>Ga0056128_1010012_pt1 | contig 11836 bp, 6 predicted proteins | sample WorMetLIZISLAND2_FD_71113 | JGI IMG/M metagenome (GOLD analysis project Ga0056128, IMG submission 71113) | Marine gutless worms symbiont microbial communities from Max Planck institute for Marine Microbiology, Germany - Olavius geniculatus... ... | reverse complement strand
GTTGTAAGGGGGGCCCCCGTCCCCGGTGGGGGGTGCGCTAGTAAGACTTGGTGATTCTCTAGCGCGTGTAAAAATTTGGGGGCGCAGCACCCCCTAGGGGCCGAAATATGGTCTTCCGAACATTGCGCTTTAGGTGGGTACGATTTCACATCTAAATCTCCAAGGTCACTGGACCAAACTTCACCGGACTTGTTTCGCCTAACGCAGGAGGAATCGCCATACACGGAATGACTATCCGATTTTGAATATCTGCATCCGTTTCGGAGATATTCGCCGCCGAACTTCGAAGTCGTCCAAAATCGGGCCAAATTTTGCATGTTTTTCGCCCCTGAAATTTTTTGGGGTGCGCCCCCCAAAATTTTGGACCGGCATTATAAAATTGGATCCATTACTGACCATCGTGCAAAATTTCACGCCGGTCGGCCCACGCATCTCGGAGATCTCGCGAGGAAAGAAAAAATAAAAAAAATCATGCGTAAAACAGAAGTCCTTCCGAAAACTATCGTTTTCGGGCGGACTAATAAAAACAAGAAAAGCCTAGTTAACGCAAAGGAAAACGTGCGACAGCAGTGCATGTTTGAAGGCTCAGTGCGAACAAATCTAAGCTCATTGATACCCAGCAACTGACTTGGGTACGATGTATTTACATATGCCAGATACTGTTATGCCACCATCTCGCTGCCGCTCTTAAAATATGTGTCACAGCCAAAAGTCGCCAAAAACCCATTAACAAACTCTATTTTGATGTTCAAGGTCATCCAAGGTTATTGATCTCGGTGGCAATCAAAAGCCAGTGTACGACTTCCTACTAATGATTAATAGTAACCTAGGCCCTATCTCGCACTGTTATTGAGATACAGCGACTTATTGGCTAAAAATCGCAAATTTTGCCCACCCCCTTTCATTTAGTGTCCTCGTTCAGGGTGACCTGACTCCATTCGAATTTACGGAAAAGCTCAACGGTTCCTGAAACTAGAGTCTTTCAGGCAGCCGACGGTGAAGATTTGGTGATCCTAGCTTGCACCGTTTTTGACTGATCCACTCGTGTGACAGACAGATAGATGGACAGAATTGCGATGGCTAAGACACGCTATAACAGTACCTGATGTCGCGCGTAAAAAATGACAATGAACTGACACCTACACAATGCACATCTAATTATGAAATAATTTAAAACAAGGTCAAGTTTTTCCCAAAAAATGTCTACAATCTGTCTATAATAACAAATATGTATAGGTCTGTCAACAAAAATGGCTGTAACTGAACCTCCCTTGCAGTACAAAACTTTACCACAAAGGTCAGAAAAAGCACGAAATCCATTGGTTTCATCAGTGATCAGTGCAAAAAAGGTATCAATTACCTGGATTTGGAACCGGGTAATGAATTTTAGGTATCAGGTTCCTGCAACAAATCACTAAGTATCAGACATGAAGAAGAAATGATCTGACAAAGTGACAACAGACCATGCTCTTTTCCTCCAATGTACAAATCGACGGGCATTAAGTCCGCAGCCAATGATGAGATGAGCTCCGATTGGTTGTTAGCATCAAGATAGCGAAGGAAATACCACGATGAGTCGACAAACGTGTCCATAGTGTCAGTCTCACGACGACCATAGCCACCACAATCACATCTAACAACAACAACTACTACTACTACAAATTACTACAACAACTACAACAACAACTACAACCATAATCACCACAGTCACATCTGACAACAACAACTATTACAACTACAGAATACTATTACAAACACAACAAATTACTACTACAACCGAAACAGCAACCATAGCCACCAGGCTCACCACAGTTATATCTGGCAACAACAACAACAACAACAACTACTACTACAGATTACTACCACAGATTGCTACTACTACAACTATCACATCAAGACAGCCCAGAAAGTACCACAGTGTCGACAACTATAGCTACCACAATAGCCATCTGACAACAACAACAATTACTAGTACTACACATAACAAATAACCACTACTAACACTACTACTACTACTATATACTTAGCACATTTGGCTGTCAGCCAATCGTGAGCGGAGGACAGCGGTGACACGCCCTTGTCATGACCTTGAAACCAAGTGACATTCGTTGGCAATGTCACCGGTAAGTCTTCGTATGCTACTGGCACTGCCTGCACAACACAGAACAATACAACTACAAGGTGGGCCAAAAAAAAACATGGCACTTTACTTTTGTCCATATTTTTGCCAGTTATTAATTGGTTTTCAAAATTCTTTCACTGGCACACTCTGTGGACAATTTGCAATAACATGATTATTACAGATCATAAATGCGTCTCTACACTACTTTGTGAAATATGAATGAAATATGCATATATAACGATAATAACAAACAAACATTTTGATAAAATTAAGAAAAAACACTTCAGACGAACACTGCAGTGAATGGTCTGTATGACACTAGACTGTGTGGGTCTAACACAGTCTAGTGTCATATGGATCATTCATCGCAATGTTGGTTTGAAGTGTTTTTTCATTTACCTAAATTTTTGTTATGATCGTAAGTTTCTGCTTACATTTATATTTCACAAGGTAGTGTAGAGACACATTTACCGTGTGGTGGAATATATAATAATAACATTATTGCAAATTGTCCGCAGAGTGTGCCAGTGAAAGAATTTTGAAAATCGGTCAATAATTGCCAAAGATATAGACAAAAGTAAAGCACCACATTTTTTATGGCCCAAAGTGTACTATTAGTGCTAGTAAGGCTACTACTACTACCACTATCACTACCACGACTACTAATCCTAATACTACAGTACTGTTACCGGTACTAATTGGGTGCAAGTAATGAAACATTCCTGGTGTGGCAGCGAAATTTCATTTCGACATCATTGTTGAAAACAACTGTAAGAGGTACTCAGCAAAAAGTTGCCATTTTCTAACAAACAAATTTCTCTGCAAATTTCCAACATCCAACAGAAGAGATCACGAGTCCTCAATTTTACCCTCAAAATAGAAGATTTCCAGCCAACAATTTTGTATTACTGAACAAAAACTTTCCAGCAAATTTTTCTGACATTTGGGAAATTTTTCAGCAAGCAAAAATTTGGCGAAGGAAGAGTGGGCAATTGCCATCCTCTCCCATGCCACCTCTGCCACTGGTGTTAAAAAAACAGATTACGCTTTTAACATAATGACATGTTCCAATTATTCTTAGGTTTTAACTCATACTGCATGCTAAACACAAATAATGACATAAATAAAAATCTAAAGAATGCTAAAAAGCTCGAACTAAAATACACAAGTAATTAATGATAAGCTGAGCTACAATCATTAGCTTAGAATTCTACATTCAACAACAGATCAGTAAAAAGACAATGCACAAGTCAAAATGAGAACTGTTTCGTTTGCACTCACCCCATATTTGTTGCAGTGCACTATGGGAATGGGAGTTCCCCAATATCTCTGTCTGGATATCAGCCAATCACGAGCCTTCTCACTGGTCACATGACCACCAAGACCTAGTTTCTGCAGACAACATAAAATGTCCAACATTAACGTGCAAAATCGAACAAAAAAACTTGATGCAAACTTCATCGTCAACGAAACAGTATGCACAGAAAATAAATCCAATTCTGCTCAAATTTTCGAAAATTAACATTTCAATTTTCAAACTTTCTTAGCACTGCTATCTATCCACCGTTTGTATGTTACAAATGGTCTTCAAGTTAAAGACAACATGTAATTAGATAATCAATAAATACAATTCAGCAAGCTTACCTTGGCATAGTCCGCAATGGCTGTAAATGCTTTACTTGTTGATAAACCACTGAACTATACAACAGCACACATGGCATGCATACGCAGCCAATAGTTCATTTTGCATTTGCAAAAATTTCCACAGTAATAACGTAACATTCTTAACAAAATTAACTACGGTTTGCTCGGTACCATACTATGACCACATACAAACTTTGTACTAGTAAAAATGGCAAATGTTTCATTACAGCATAATGCTCCTAGTTAATGCCACGTTTCTATCAATCTTAAAGTTAAAGACAATATGTAATAAGACTGTTTCTTACTATATCAGTCTTTTGTGTCGCCATCCTAACAGGCCACATTATGGGTCTCGCCTGTTCCTCTGTCCGTCCGTCTGTTTGTGTGAATGTTCCATTTGGGCTTCTAACTAGTGACTGCAATCATGGGACTGACATCTCCATCCCGGGTTCTGGGACTGAAAAGTTTATAATCCCAGGATTCCATTTTTGGGATTAGGCTTACAAATTGGTCGTTATTTTGAATCCTAATATTAACCCTACTAGATGAATTCCATGCAAATGATATATGGTTGTAAAAATAAGTCAGCAGTCAGGACTGTGGGAGTGACTGCAACTGTTGAAATGCAACTTACAGTTCACAACAAAGTCTATGCATGTATGAAATATTTCATTAGATAGCTATAATCATTATTCTACCATTGCATAATAATCAAAAACGTATACTATAACTATTTTTTCTAAATACCGAAATCCTGGGATCGGGACGCCGCCAATTCTGGATTCAAAATTGGCAAAAATGGCCGAGATCCCAAGATTCAAATTTGGGATTGCAATCTCTACTTCTAGCATGAAAAAAATGCACACAAAAAGACTACAACTAGTGTAGATGTTCCTCAATTTTTGAGCTCAAATGTCAAAGATCAGTGTTAAGTTGACCACCTGATCAGAGTTGACAATCTGACGTTTTTCAGTGTCATAAACATCTACAAACTGTAAGCCATGTCGAACAGCAAATTCCCGATCATCATCATTGCACGAGGGAATTCCTAGCACACACATACAACAATACTATGGACCACAGTTTTACGCGGCAAATCTTTCCAACTTCCAGGGGGCAAGTTTACCAAAATCTCCAGTGTATATCTATTCAACAAACTGCAGACTTTTTGGATTACCTAAGTATGAGATCGTCTATCACTCAAACAGAAATGTAAAAATTGTATGGTAATTGGCAAATTCTGCAGTGGGACTCAAAAATGTGGCCTCTAAAAAACTGCAGTTCCTAAGCATTAGTGGGTATTCCCTATCATCATCATCAATGCACAAAAGAATTCCTAGATGACAGGAATTCCACAGTTTAGAACTGAAATTAATCAGTTCGCTAAGGGTTCACATACGAACAGTTGGCTCTATCACCTATAATTAGGCCAACTGCTTCTGAAATGGCAACAATATGACGCTACAAAAATTAAACATTTATTAATGATATTATTAGGCAGCACTGCCGACAGTATCAGCTAGTGCAACAGACATCACTATAGTGTGGTCTGTATGTCTGTCACACTCGGGTAACATGTTATAGTTGCTGGATGCAACAAGTTTGTCACAGTTACGGGATTCAACCGAAAACCTAGCTAGCCTAAACTGTATTTCATACACAAATTACACTGAAAACTGTTAACTAGAATTCAAAATGCAAATTACATAACAATATCGTGTAAAATACGCAATACAAATCACTTGGGATGTATTTTAAATACATATTTCAATTACTTCTATTCAATTACTTCAGAACACAGGCGTGAATCACTTTGGCTCTTGTTATTATGAACATACAAGCTTATAATAGATCAGCAGATTAGCAGAGAGTGCAGGTAGTCCAAGTTAGTGAGATATAGCTATTTCTATGATCACTCAAGCCTATGCTAGACAAACTGCATTTAGTCACTGAGACAGCGAAACATCATTAATATCATGAGCACTAAGGCCCACGCTGGACAAACTGTTATTGAAATATCATTACTACTGTGAGCACTTAAGCCTATGCAAGATAAACTGCATTCAGTCACAAAGTTACCGAGATCAGAGTCGCTGAATTCTCCATACCGACGAGAACTGACTATAAAAACAGGCAAATGTCTGCCAGTGAGAGGATGAACAGCTACCAGATTCAACTCTCTTTCTACAACAACAACAACAACAACTACTGCTACTACAATATTTAGCAGATTTTCTAATAAACAGCATCACATTCACTTCGTCACAAACAAGTATCTAGTAAAATTTAATAATTCAGATATGTTTACGATGTTTAAAGCTCCATTGCCAAATTTCCACTCATACCGCTGATAACTTCTAGAAATGTTCATCAGATTTCTCTAGGTTCTTCCTGAGTTCGTTCCAAGTTAGTAACTTGATTACAGAAATAAGTTTTCTGTTATGCAACTTATACTATCCTGACTTTACCTATTAACAATTTCATGCAAATTGCATTTTCCTCAACTTTTTCACAAAGTCCAACTATCAAGCTAATTAGTCCCTGAGCTTCTAGCATAACTTACAAAAAATGTAACAGCAAACAGCACCTTGTTTTGCTCTTGGCTCCCTACATGAAAACAGCAAAAACAAACAAAAAATCCTCTACAAAAACCTGTATCCAAGTTGTCATACAGATCATCACCAAAATCAAATTACTACTTGCTTGGGCAAAGACCCACTGCTCCAAAAAATTTCTACCAAAATTCTCCGTTCCTGACTAATTTACATTATCTTGTGGTACAAATAAGCAAACTGGTAATAAATGACCTTCTTCCCTTGGGTGGAGAAAGCTGCAGTACACAGCAGTTGGCAGAATACCGATAGGCAGCAAGAGGTCGGTGTTTTGACAAAAAGAACAAGTTATCATCTTAAACTATCAAAACTGTAGGAGAAACATATGATCATAAATATTCAAAAAATGTTCATACCATCTGAATCTGAAGCCGATGCACTCTGCAACATTGCAAAAATACACCATGTCTGAAAAAAAGCACTTTTTCCTGAATAACTTCAATAAATTTAAACTTACTTTTATAATTTTTGGCACACATTATGAGAATGATACGCTTTACTAAAAGCATCTAAAATTTATTTTCAAAATTTATTTTTCACTAAGTATTGCAAATTTAATGGTGAGATAATAGAAAATGCCATTTCTGCAGAAAAATAACGTCTAAATGAGCCTCTGCAACATAAAAACAAGAAAATTTATTTTAAAAATTGCAGTAAAAAACTTTAGAAATTGTTGGCATAAAAATAAATAACTTTTTATCAAAATTTTAAACCTAGTCTTGCTTTTTGCCATATTAACGCGTGGCCATCACATGCAGTAAGGGGACGTCATTGTGCAGCAGCCGTTATCAGCAAGCAGCGTCATTTCTGCAGCATGCGTTAGCGTCGCTTTACTGTACATTTGTAATAAAGCTGTTGACTCTAAAGTTGACTAATAGCAAGTTTTGTTACTGTTGCTGACAACTAAAACAGCTACAGGCTAAAAGACTATTTTTCTGCATTCAGTTTATTTTGCTGTGGAGTAAAGTAAGAATACGAAGAATACGGTAAAGTGGCGTATGTATTCGGGCGAAGTGGACTGTTAGTACACTGTCAGTTGCACGTTACTTTTTTAATGTTGCCTACAAAAATATAAACATACGTTTAAATTTGTTAAAGTTTTTAACCAAAACAGTGTTAGCTTTTTTCACCTCGGATACAATAAAAACGACATTTTTGATGACGTCGTAATTATGTCAGCTGTACGCAGTGACATGGCAATAAAAAAGAAAATATCTCAACAGTTTAATTAAGTGAATATTCAGGACGACTCACGCCACAAATTACAAAAATAGGTTCAGGTTTGTCAAAAATATGTTGAAAAACCGCAGACTCTTTTTTTTCCGGACACGATGTACATACAATGAATTATACATAAAAATTAAATCAACCAATAAATAAGTTAGCTCTACACAACAAGCTGACTTATATTTGATACTGAGCATCGAACTAAACCTTTGGGCAATTGTTGTAAAATATTTGTTTAGAAAATGAACACAAGTGCTTTAACACCAATCGACTGAAGGACAGACAGACAGACAGACAGACAGACATACCTTGTAGAAGTGTGGATGATTGAGTGAATGTTCGGCAGACAAGGAAATGTGAGATACTCCATACAGTGCTTCCGGTGTTCTCGTAAACACTGAGAGATGACTTGATAGCATCGACCCATCTGCATCCTTCAACCATATATCAATGTAATTAAGTCAAATTAATTTACACTGCACATAAATCCAACACGCACCAGAATAACAAAATATTTCACGACCTTCTTTTGTTGCCTATCTCTCACTGCAGTGTCTGGAGTGTTATAACTGTCCATAATTTCACTCCACTCAAGCATGACGACCGAAACGTGGCTCGAGTCTAAGTACAACACCCATTCTCAGCCAGAACTCACCGCCGATCACACGGTCATAATATAAGTACGTTTCAACATGGTTGACAGTATAATACTAGTGATACCAAGCAACAAACAGAGAAATTACTGAAACATAAACCAACTAAACAAGTGGATGGAAACAGAAAAAATGTCACATCTTTCATTTGCACGTAAAATATCACCAAAATATATGATAAAGTTATTCGATGTCGTCTCAATTCGCCTAATCCCATTTCGCCTAATCTTTTCTCTTAATAAACGGACCAACAACAACGACTTGCTTTGTCATTTGTCGTTTGCTTTGTCGAAGTTCTTGTACTATTTAATACAGAATTCATGATATGTACATATCATGAATTGCTCAATTCATGATTGTACATATCACGAATTCAATTCGTGATATCACGAAATGAATTTATGATATCACGAACTGAATTCCTGATATGTACATATCATAAATTCAGCAATTCAGCACATATCACGAATTCGAATCTGTGATATGTACATATCACAAATTCAATTTATGATATCATAAATTGAATTTATGATAACATAAAATAAATTCGTGACATCACGAATTCATTTCATGATATCATAAATTCAATTCATGATATCACGAATTGAATTCGTGATATGTACATATCATGAATTCTGGACAAAATAGTAAAATGGCATTCCATATGACCGCACCCCCTACGTCAGACAGACGACAACGACAACAAAGCGTCGACCTTAAGCTTACAGCTTAGCGGTTGGCCCAAAAAATGGTACAGAAAACATGATGAATGACAAAACAAAGCTTGTCAAAGAGGCAAAAAAAACGTCAAAGCAAGTCGTTGTTGTTGGTCCGCCTAGCAAAAAAAATTAGGTAAAATGGAATAAGGCGAAATAAGATTAGGCGAAATGAGAATAGGCGAAATGTACCCAACCAAGTTATTCACAATGAACAATCAACAATTAAAAATCAGAGCAATAAAAACGTAATAATAGATTTCAGCATAAAGCAAAACTGTGACAATATACAATTTTGTTATCAATCATACTATATATCTTTAAAGAAGTGGCTTAAATGCCATTTCAGCCTTCCTGGTGTAAAAACGACTACGCTTGTGTTGTGAATTTTATAGCTATGTAGTTATGTACTAGGTATTTCAAACACCTGTGTTCTGGAATAAGTTGACAAAAGTCACGAATAAGCAAATAACAAAAAACTAGAACAGTGCTAATATTTTTTACACAAATTCACAGTAAACTACAAGCAAAAAATCAATAATGTAATAGATTTAAATGCAATAGCACCCGATGCAGCTGGCAAAAAATGGTGAAGCAGGCATCGAACGTCATCAATCATTAGACCCATGACTTATGCTGATGATAAATGTTAAAAGGTTATATCGCAGATAGTCAACAGCACTCTCTCAGAGCTCTGTGACTGATGCGAGTGGTGCTCATCTCCACTTCTAAGACTTTTTACCGGCTGAGTCAGCAGTAAGTGCAAATACAGCTCAGACGTACGAAAGAAAGACCAGACCTCTCATACACCTCCGTAACCTTCAGAGTAGTTAGGTGACATTGTACTGCTTGGTGACAGAGGCACATGTGTGTGAACAATTTTGTCCAGGGTTGATACCTAGCAGTGGAACAGCCAAGAGTTTAACCAGCAACCTTGCGATCACTAATCTGATGCACTAATGTGGATAATTTACTAGAAATTAAATAAGTAGAGCAGCACAATAAAGCACACCTGGAGTGGAAAGACGAATCGGACACCATCACTACTGCCAATCCAGTTTGCCTGTAAACTGATGACATCTCTCCACAAGTCCGAGTTCACCTCATCCAGGCCTTCCAGCAATGACTGGAACATGTGTACAATTCACTATAATAATAATAATAACAAATATAAATTAATAATAATAACAGTAATAACAGGTTGCCTTTAAATAGTGACTGTGATACTTGTAGGGAGGCAGACTCTATTCCAACAGACGCTATTCCGACAATTTCACAAATACTATTTCAACTGAAATGCACGTCAACAGACAAGTCATTACGCTTTACATTCACATTCAACAGGGGGCGACAATTACATAAATGAAGTACGATTTTGCACTTAATATTAAAATTAAGGTTTTCGCTTACAGTTACGCTTAGGGTTAAGGTTAGGGTTAGGATTTAAGGTTAGGGTTCGGGTTAAGATTAGTGTTTTTCAAACATTTATGTGACAATAAAGCACACCACAAGTCAGCGTACAATATAAGTAATAAGTTCGACGGTGGTGGACATAACTGCAAAACTTGCCAACTGGCTACCAGTGACGGTCTACTTGGTAGACCTGAGGAGCTAGTTGGTTGACTAGTGATCTGTGAAGCTACGGCCGAGATTGTCAGTTGCTTGGCTGTCGCTATTCCGACAACCTCAGTGTCCCACAGGGACATGGGAACACGACGGCTGTCGGAATAGCGACTGTTGGAATAGTGTCTGTCAGAATAGAGTACTGTACACATACTCGTACACACATAATTCATTATGATAACAACAAGGACCACTGTAACTAAACTATTGCAACAGAATGCAAATAAATAAGTAACACACACCTTTGAGTAAGCTGTGGTTCGAATGTACCATTGCTTGAGCAGACGTTTTTCCACTACGGCCCCCGAACGCCACGACCGACCATTGGCATCAATTTGTTCGTCCGCAAGAACTGTCTTATCCACAGGATCCCAGTTCACCGGAGCCTTCCACACAATATATACACCAGTAACAACAGTCAATGGTTCAGCCATAGACCCAGTTCGCCACAATCTTCAATATATTATAATATAACTAGAAATTTGGGGCAAAGCCCAACGTGAGTCCGCCCGGCGCCCTAAGTCAGAATGGAGAAAATTAAAGGAGGGGAGGTAAAGAGAAGGGGGGGAGAGAATTTCCCCGGCATCAAAGTCACGTGGCCCGAACTCAAATGCATTGGCATACGTCGAACGCGCAATGTCGACTTAGAGTAGGTCAACATTAGCGCTTATAACTTTGTTTGTGGTGGATGGAATTTCACAAAATTTTTTTTGTTCAACGCCGAAAAGAGACACGTCAAGTGCCAAAGTTTTGTTGGGCTACACCCCCTAACTCCTAAGTTATAAGCGCTAATTTATTGCATTTTAAGCCAATTTTTGACCCCCCTTTGAAAAAAGTTGTAAGGAAGGCCGTCGTCTCCGGAGGGGGGTGCAATAGTAAGACTTGGTCATTCTCTAGCACGTGTAAAAATTTGGGGGCGCAGCACCCCCTAGGGGCCGAAATATGGTCTTCCGAAAAATTTGATTTTGGTGGGTAAACATTAGCTGCGTAATCTCTGATGTTAATGGACTGAAGTTCACACAATTTTTTTTATTTAACGCGGAATTAACTATATTTGATAACGCCGTTTACCGCTTGTCGACATCCCTATGCAATTCAGAGATATTTGCGCTCAAAGTTGAAAGTTGTCGTTAAACGTACTAAATTTTGCGCGTTTTTTGCACTCCCAAATTTTAAGGGGGCGATGCCCCCTAAAAGTTGTACCCGCGTTATCACCCCCATCTAGCAGCACGTCACGTG
>Ga0056128_1010008_pt1 | contig 11838 bp, 8 predicted proteins | sample WorMetLIZISLAND2_FD_71113 | JGI IMG/M metagenome (GOLD analysis project Ga0056128, IMG submission 71113) | Marine gutless worms symbiont microbial communities from Max Planck institute for Marine Microbiology, Germany - Olavius geniculatus... ... | reverse complement strand
CGAAGTGAACGATGATTACCTCGTTGACTTCAGGATTGTCCATGACGCCGATCGGCTTGTCGGCGTTACTGGCATCGTCGTCATCGTCATCGTCATAGTTGGGACTGGTGCTGGTGACGCTGGTTTCACTGCTACTGGACGAGTGAGAGATTGACAGTCGTCGTGTGCCGATGCCGACAGCAAGCTTCGCCATCGTCGCCACTGACGACGCGAACCTTGAACTACTCTGTCTCATCATCAGCTCCTACAGATGGACACCGGCACATAGCAACGTACAGCACGAGGCACGTGATGATAGAACAACTTTAAGAATATGAAAGATGCAGTCCTGTTGGCTCAGATCCGTTCTGGCTATTGTTGTGCATTTAGCGCATATCAACATTTCCTGGACTACCGTGCCCCTAAATGCAGTTTGATGTTGTGTCATATAAATACGTAATTGCGTTCACGTGTGAAACTGTCCTATTATGTTTTCATTATTTTTCGGGTTTTTACAATATGTTTTCGTTTAACTTTTTGGAGCATGTGGCACGTGCATCTGACACATGTTCAATATATTCTTACAGCATTTACTTACTTGCTCACTTTTTAAAATGTTTCGTTGCTAGAAATATCGTTAGTCAATTGATATTTGATAAGTAAAAACAACTGCCACACCTGGAGACCGACTTCGCCTTCGTCAGCTGACGACTCTGCAAAGCACGGTGAAAACAAAACGGAGCATTTTAATTTTAAATTCGCTGACAGTGGCAAATGAACTATTGTGTGCATCAGTTCAAACGTACATTGTAAAAACAGCCAACGCTAAAAAAATCTATACAGAAGATTGCCGCAAAGAACAGCCATAAGGTTTGCTGAGTGCAATCACTTCGTATGAGGCGCTGTAAACATCGGCGAAGAGACAACTCAATTAAGCTAACACACATCTTACGTGAACCGCATGGCCTGTTACATTAATAGTCAATGCCAATTTAACCAGTATGCTCACAGTCCTGATTTGGTTAAAAGAAAGACGAACGGTGAGTTGGTGATACCCATCCTACAACTTCTTTGGTGCCACCACAAAGCCAAACCGTTACACTAACAGTACATGTACAAAAAACACAACTTGAAGAAAGACCGTAAAAACACATCAAACATACGAAATGGCGACATTCTGAAGTATCCGACGTGAGATTTTTCGGTGCCCTCGACGTGACGAACTTGCTTACTATCTGCGCCTTTCACACACGAACAAAGCAGAGTGAGATAAATGTGAAATTTTCAACAGCAATTACTATTCAACAACAATTAGCTCATACCTATTAGCTGTATTTGACAGTAGTACAATTCAAACGTCAACACAGAGCGTGAGTTTGATTGCAGCAGTAAGCTGAATAATGTTTGACTAATACCTTCAGCCTTATACTGTATGTACTACGCAAAAAAAATATTTTTTTATTTTTTATTAGCCGTATTAAGGTCGGCAAACGGGCATTTTCTGTACTCGATGTCAACTACTAAAAGGTACTATCAACGGAGACCACCTCTGCGCCTTCACTCTCGATCTTAAACGACCTTCCTGTTTTGCCCGTCACATCCGGACCTAGTTATATGGCGTGGTCCTAAAAAAAATGCTTATTATTTTAGGGCAAGCTAAACCACTGTATGATAATAACAATGATGACGACGAGTCGACGATGATAATTGGCGTCGTGGTGGCAGAGGGCAAAGAACTAATTACTTCCTCGTCCTAAATTTTTGGCCATTGGGAAAATTTTGGAATTTTTTTTCTTCGAAAATGGAAAATTAGGGGCCAAAACCCATTTTGGGAAAATTTAGCGGCAAAATTGAAATGCTGAGCATCTGTAATCTCCTCTGTCCGAAATGAAATTCCCCGCTGTTCGTCAAAAAACTGTAACTTTTTCACCGCCAGCCTTTTTGACGCAGAACGTCGCTGACGACGACGGTGAGAAATATACCGGCGGCGGTGGCGGGTTGTACGTCAACGACGACGCTCGGTCCGTTGTAGTTGACTGCTGCACCGATAGCGTTATCAGCCGGCGCGTCCATGTCTGCCACGACACCATCAATGACCGTGCTGGCGAGATGACCATTAATGACCACGAAGGCAGTGAAATAACCACCAATGACCGTGGCCGTGGGTTGCAGCTTAGTGTCGAAGCTCGTGCCGACGGCACTGTCGTCAACGTTGTACTGGGCCGGCGACGAGCGCTTTTCGCCTATAAAGTGACGTCGACGTCTGGGAGAGCGTACTGGAACAGTACGGTACAGTGCTGTGAGGGATGACCAGACTGAGTTCTCCGGTGACGAGCGCTTGCGACGCCGGCGCTGCATCTCCGTCCAGACGGCGATGGTGTGCAGCCGGAGAAAGTTGACGGCCCGACTGATGCGGTCCGCCGCCTCTTGGAGCTTGTTCGGCTCCGAGTCCTCCTGAGAGTGCTGGAAACTCTCGGCGCCGAATGAACTCAGCAGCAGGGCCAGGAACAAGTTGAGCACCTACACGCCGCAGCAATACTGCTACGTTAATACAATCTTAAACCTTAACACCAGTCCGCTACACTGAAATTTGATAACTCTGGCAAACGTAAAACAATTTCAGTAATTTTTTCATTGCCTTTATAGAGACAGTGCGGGAAAAGCCATAACGAAAAGCCACCTCGCTTTAGATCTGTTGCTGCACTACCTTGAAAAATTCGTTTAACTATAGTTGGCTACATCTACCAGAAATGTTAAGTTCTCGTTCACGTGTCTACGCAGATTAATTGATAACGTTTTGTCAGCACGCACGCATGCACGTCACGTCTTGAATAGCCGAATACCGCATGCTTACCACGAGATTACCGATGATCATCGTCAGCAGAAAAAACGGAATGCAGATGACGCCGGAGCAGAGCATGCAGTCCCACATGGACCACCCGGTGGATCAGCGGATCAGTCCCACATGGACTCGATCCACTCGCCGCACAGGACGCGGAAGACGATCATGAACGAGTGGAGGAAGTCGGTAAAGTTCCAGCGCGGAACGGCGGGAAAATACTGCTCGGTGTAGTTACCGCCGTACAATTGCATGCCCATGACGGCGAAGATAAAGACGATGATGGCCAGGACCACACACAGGTTGCCAAGCGCGCCCATCGTACGACCGATGATACCGATGAGCAGGTTTAGTGTAGGCCACGACTTGGCCAACTTGAACACTCGCAACTGATCACAGCGCACCACAGATGAAAGAGTTAGTGTAAGTTGTTCTTTGGGACCTAGGTCATTCGAGAAGTAATTAAATTTTACAAGAAATATTATTAGATTGTGACCAATCTAATGATCTAATGTACTCCTCGCGCGCATTTTTTCTCCTGTATTTTTCTAAATGGTTTTTTGTTTCTTTTAACCTGTATTAGAGACCCGGCGTCAATTTGAGACTAATAGTGACTGGCGTCGAGGTCGTTATTGGAAATTGTCTTCCCGTGCCCCGTCTATCTGGCATCGATATTAAAATATGGCGCCTCAAAGATAATGGGGGTCACGACCTTGACCTTTTGGGGTCACGTGACGTCATCGTTCAGGTCACGTGACGTCATCGTTCACGTTACCATTCGACTCGCAGTGGTTGACTTCTTATGAGTGGTCCATTGTGACCATGCATCTATCTGGCACCGTTCTGGAGATATGGCCGTTTGAATTTCTTCTAGGAAGGCTGTTCCAGGAAGAGAGGTCGGTCGGTCGGTCGTTGGTCGATCCTCAATATTACGCTGACTTCATATACTTTTCTTCGCTACGTTAGGCACGTAGCGTGCGTGGAGTAAAAGAATCAGCATAGTTTTAACGATAACCAAAAATAAAATACTCAAACAGTTGACTACTTCGTTCGAGTAGACCTACTTATTTAACGTGCAGAAACAAACTGCATGAAAAAGTAAAACAATCATTTACCAGTCGAAATGAGCGGAGAATGGACAAGCCTTTGACATTCGACAATCCTAGTTCTATTAAACTCAAGAAAACAATAACGATGTCGAAACAGTTCCACTTGTCCTTGAGATAATTAAACAAGCCGAGAGCGAGAATTTTGAGCACAGCTTCCGTCGCAAATATCGCCGTAAATACCTGCAACAAACAGCACTCGTCATTTCTATGCAATTTATGGAATACCCAACAGAATAATAGCAGCAAAATACGTCAAAATGCAAATCGAAAGACAATAGCATGTTATATGGCTGTCAGATAATAAAGTACTGATATTGCATTTTTTCTATTTAATCAATTCTTCAGAATCAACCTTATTCCTATAACAACGTTCTAGTGGCTCGCTAAGCCGCAAGCTATAAGCGACCCTCATTCTTAAACAGCGTGTCTGCAACCGACTCTGCCTGTCTGTCTGCATAGCTCGGCTATTGCGGCGTCGCAAGCCACGTCGCCTACCGGCTTGCACGTTCACTTGTTTAACTACCGGGCCCTCCATGCAACATGCACAAATACCACCGCTCCGTTCATCGACACTAGCCCGCAAACTACTACTCATTTCTCCTCGTCTTGCTGAGAGTTGGAGGCTGGGTTGACTATCACACGCAGTAAGTTAGACTAGAACCAACGGCGTCGTGAGTTACAAAAAAATAAGCAAGCAAGAAGTTGCAATTTTCCTGACAGACACTGCAAATTTCCTACAGCAAGGGTGCTCAAAATTCTAGCCCAGCTTTTCCGTAAATTTTCTCCAAAATTGGGCTCACAACTTTGCACTTTTAGACGAAAATTTACCGCCAGCCACAAAAGTTAGGTGGGCAATTGTCCCCCTGCCCTTCTCCCCTAGAACAGTGCAGAGTCGTACGTAGTTGCCGATGATAAGCGTTCGTGCGAGTTGGTCGTTCATTCCCGCATGCTCCATCGCCATGAAGGCAGTATTGATGACAATGCACAGCGTGATGAACAGGTCGACGAAGGCATCCATGATGAATAGCTCGATGACGTGAGCGAACTTGTACCAGCATGGGCTGCACTCCCAGCCAAGCAGCAAGTGCACGCACTTCGTTTTGATAAATTCCTTCAGCATTCCTTCCTGACTGAATATACCTGTCATTCAGCCAACAGGACAGCAATGGCAATCTTTGTTTCACGACAACGACCAGAACAGATCATAACAACCTACCACCGGGCATGGTTTTAAAAGGCGGATATAGAAAAAGTGCGGATTTTAAGGTTTTGCTGATTTGGGGTTTCATTTGGTTTTTGTGGGTTTTCCGACGAACTGCGCTGGATGCTGTCAAATAAACATGCTTAGTTGTGACTAGGTTTGCCTATTATCTGCTCCGATAATTTACCTGTATAGTAACTGCGAAAATGTGTGCTATAGCATATCAAATGCATATGTCTACTTAGAAAACTGGTATCGTTATCTAAATTGCTATATACGTCTATATCATGTAAGAGAAATTTTCTAAGTACTTTTGCATGATACAAAACTTTTCTGTTTTTGCCAGACTCATGATTTACAATCTCGCTACGAGACAAGCACCAGACCAGTGCGCTACATCATCAAGGACACATGAAAAGTTGAAAGCGGCTACAAAATTGACACTAAAAACCAGTTTTTGTTTAAGAAACTTGCAATAACTTACTAGGCTCCTAGGCTACTAATGAATACACGCATTTATTCAACACTGTAAACTATTTAGCCAAAAAGACAATCAACGCAGCTTATAGTAGTCGCATATAAATGAAGATAATTATAGCGAGAAAACAGGGCATACCTTTCTTCCCTGAAGCGTGGTTTATTAAATCTTTCAAGACAAGTACGTCTAAAACAGCAGCAGCATATGAGAAAATTCAGGCTCAAAATATCACAACTATCACGAATCAGGCTACAATTATAAAAATGTCATATGCTTCTATAAAAAGTGACTGAATGAAATGTGAACTATTCGTTCAACGGGGTCGTCCATAAATGACGTCACGCGATTTTAAGGAAAAATTTACCCCTCCCTCCCCCTTCGTCACTGCGTCAGTGAAGCTGTACCTTCGTTCTGTAACGCTATGTAGTAAGCTAGTTATTAGCCAACGAGTAACTGGTTAGAAGTGCAGAGACCTTGCATGTCGATGACGGCGTTGCTGGGCGTGCGGCAAATAAACGGATTGTCAGGAAACAAGAAGTCTTTAGTCGCATCGAATTCACCAGGCATTCCGCAGTGATCCTGCGCAGTACACGACGACATTTTAAATTACTGTCACATGATAAAATACATTACAACCAACAGTGATCGTCATCGACCATCATCATTTAATTTGCCAAAGCTAGCAGTGGAGTAAACAGCGGGTAATAATAACCCAGGGGACCGGCGGCCTCCAGTCTCGATCTCTTGTTAAATTTTACGAACTCAGGAAAATAATTAAAACTGTTGCCACCAGATCGCATACTTTAGCGCTGTAACGCATCAAATTTGATTTCGGCTGGGCTCAGCCCCAAACTTCGATGAGGACGTCTTAGCTGGAATGTAGGCGGCATCTTACTTCTACGGGAAATGCAAAGAGAAAAACGAGGAAGGGGTAGTAAAATGAAAGAAAAGAAAGGAAGGGAGCGAAAAAAAGGAAAAAAAACGGGAGGAAAGAAGAAAGAAGGCGAGACTTCCCAAGTTACATTTAAGTAAGTAAGTAAGTAAGTAAATGATTTATAAAGCGCCAAAGTCTTAGAAAGAATCAGGGCGCATAGGATGATGGACGCTAGGTGGCAGAAAAGGCTTCGTAAGATATCACGTCATGAAAAAAGCATCAGGCTACTAATTTCATGATCAAGTTTGTCGTCCTACCTAAGTGACTAGAGTGTTATAACCACCCATAATCTTATTCCAGTTAAGCGTGACGATTGAAACGCATCTTGCGTCTCTGAATACACGTCCACGCATGAAGCACATCTGACCGCCGTAGACATAAACACGTTTCAACACAGGTATAATACGGCATAATACACAGTAGACCGTGTTAAAATGTATTTATTTTTTTATGACTGTGATCGGCGGTGTGTTCTGCCTGAAAGCACGTGTGATATACAAACGCAAGACGCTATCAGTCGTCACGTCTGAGTGAAGTAGAATTATGGACACTTCTAACACTCCAAACATTACAGTGGGAGATAAGCAACAAAAGTAGGTCTTGAAATAAATAAATAAATACCCTGTAGACCATGACGAAAAGTATACTTAAAATTACCCATATACGCAGTCAGATACTCGCCACGTAATTAGTTCAATTATTCCAGAGCAAACCCTCCCCAGTTCTGAACACTGCAACTCGAAGTAAACTGCTATCAAATGTATTTACGTCTTTGACACTACACAAGAACTAGATCTCACCGACTCGACGGATTTCTGCCGAAAATTGTACGACTCCGACGTACGTCGCGATTTCTTCAATCGTACGGAGGCGTTCCAACGGAAGTGCGTCGGTTCGCCCTTGCGATCGTCGGGTACAGCTCGTCGGTCACGGTGTCGGACGAGGTCGGCCTGCTGGGAGGAGGTCCGAGCGCGTCCACTGCCTGCCGTGGCGCGCCCCGGCGAACTGGCAAATCCAGGACTTAATGCTGTTTCTCATCATGTTCATCTATGCGACCTTCGGTACGACGTAATAGCCTAGTAGTAGTTGTTGTTGTCGCTGTTGTTGTAGTAGTATTATGTAGTAGTATTTGTTGCTGTTCCGTGGCGCGCCCCGGCCGTCTCACCGACTGGGCCCGGGCTAGACCGCTCTGACGGCGAGTGGACGATCGGCGAGCTGACGTGTGGGACGCGGGAGCACGTCGTGGTGACGTCGGTTTCACCGTCAGACCTACGCCGGCGGCTCCGCCAGCGTCAGCGAGTGACGTCGAACTGATGGGGTCGTCGTCGGCGTACGGCAGATCGAGGTTGTCGAGGCACGGCGTGACTAGCGGCGGCGGCGGCGGCTCAACACCACGACGAGACTGAGGCTCGGTCAGCGTCGACCGACCGACGACCGTCAGATCCTGGCGCCAGCTGAAGCGACGCGTTCGACTGTTGCGTCGACGCACGGCCGCCGGCGAACCGGGAACGCTACAGCTCTCCTGTATCAAACGACCAACAACACAGCTATAACAACCGATGAACGTTATGAAATCTTTATCAGCTTGCGAACACAGAGGACTTCGTCTACTATTTCATGAATCTGCACATGGAAAGTCAAGAATTAAGAGGGTAGTGTACAAAATTATACAGGAGGTGACGTTTTAGTTGTTACCGTGCCAGTATAATATTGAGGAGACACTTTGCATTGGGCAATAAACGTGTAAAACTCTGCTTGGTCTGAAACAGATAAAGTATCAGATGTGTCGTTGAGGTAGCAGCTTTGGCCGAACAAGCGAGTGAAAGTTGTTGACAGTGTGATGGCAGTGTCGAGAAGAGCTAATGGAAAACTGTTTCATGTCCGTGACGCGGCAATTAAAAAAGAGCGACACGTCGCCGAAAGCGGAGCGACGACTTGGTGAGTCGGTGGCATAATAGCGTGGACAAAGACTGCAACATTAACGTCCCGCGTGAGCGGGTGCTCTTACGTTGGACGCGTATTTAATTCATGTACGCAAATTATGCGCCGTTAAATGCATCTTCAAACCGCATTTTATATAAACGCCTTCAGCTGATTTTACAACTTTTTCGTCGTAATTTTACTGACGCCGGGTTTCGTATTGTCAAGTAATGTATTACCGATTAATGTGCCGAGAATAACGAAATATTCGCCAGGTATTCGGAAGTTAATTGAATAATATGAGCCTACATGCGTGACAGGCAAACATATCTCTCTGCTGCAAAACTTAGTGATGTGATGTTGCATATACTTTGGAGTTGACCACAGAAAGGTATCTGCCTTCAGTGATTGGCAACAAAACTGCTTTGTTAAAGGTAACTCGCAGAAAGAAGACATTTGCTGCCCCGCCAGTTGGTGAGCTCACGTTCGGTGTATCGAAACCATTAAGAGGCCGCTTAATGACGCTTAAGGGCCTTGATCCAGGTTTGCCCAATTAAATGTCAGAGCCCTGATGGTTTTTAAATTGGCTAAAAGCCTCTTGCTAGAATGCTTGTCGCTCACCAAAAGTAATTGTGTGAGTGAGCTGAGCATAGTTTTTTTAACGGCACGTCACCGTAGGCCTAGCCATCTTGTGATTTGTGCCATAAAGCGCGAAAAGCTAGTAGATAAATTTAAATAAAATTGATGTCTACGTGCATTCGGTATCCTGATTTCCATAATTATAGATAGGCCTACTGCATTTTACTTGGACATCGCTAGAAAACGAATGGCTTTCACATACGGCCTCCGGGTCACAGGTTTATACGATATCGAACCACATTAAGTCAATTAAGTAATCAAATAAAGCCGGTGGCAGAAAATTACGGTTCGTTGGTCCGCATGCGCAATGCGAGTTAAGTTTCAGCTTTCTATTGCAGTATGTAGGAAGCGACGCGACGTACATCGACGCAGTCTAAATGCAAATGTATCACCGGTACGTCAGCACGAACCTTGCAGCAACCTCGTCCGTTGGCGAGGCTGAAGCGCCGGTAGATGTTTGCAATCTTCTCGGACTGCATGCTCAGGCAGTCCTTGTCCTTACTGAGCTTGCGGCGACGCGGTACGAACGCTTCGATGCTGGTGGACGACGTCATCGAAGGACTTTTACGCATCACCACCTCCTCCATCTGCGCACGCCATCGCGCCGTCTCCTCCTGACAACGGAACAGCATACACCCATCAATTTGTCTATAATTTGATGTGGATCAGGGTGGTTTTATGCGTTTTAACGGTTAAAACGTTGGACTTGCAATCGTGAGGTGGTTGGTTCGACTCCCTCTCAGGTTGCTATCAAGTGGTTATTACTTGGATGGGTAATTCTCTGCAGAGAAATAAACCATCTATGCATAGGGCCTATAACGAACACCAAGATCAACTCAGTCTTCCATCCCTCCACGGTAGGTAAATCGAATACGGGGTTGTCTGGCTGGCGTTATCGCAAAACGCGTTCACCTGTGTCCGGTAGCTTATGGTCCCATATGGCAGATGACGCTCCGTAGTTCTGAGTTGGATTTTTATAAAGAGCTCTATCATGTAACCGTTTAGCCATTTTTAACCAAACAATAACTCGAAATGGTAGAGTTTGGGCCGCCATAGTCCATGCGCTTTATTACATCTGTGCTTAAACGTCGTCCGCTGCCAGCATATACTGGCGCTGATAATTTCTCTCTACTATGCATGAAAGTCTCCAGCATGCTAATGTATTTTTACCGTGCGAGGCGGGGTATTGCCACCGTTAGATGTCCGTCCGTCCGTCTGTCCATCTGTCCGTAATGCTGATGTATCGTGGCTACAACTGGGTTACGTGGAAAGTAATTACACACGAGTAATTAACTTAGAGCCGCTACTCGAAGGCCCAACGTCAGCGACCTAATGCTAGCTATAGGAAAATATGCCTGAACTTTAGCCAGAATTGCTGTTTTAAGAGAAAACGTGCAATGTCTCGAAGACATTCGAACGGTGAAGATGGAACCAAAGTTGCTATTAATGAGAAGTCAAAGACGCACTTTTGATACCGAAATCAACGACCGCGGATGACCTTTAACGGCCGTTGCGTCCTCTATTACAAAGGTATGTATCTTTTGAAGCTGATCAGGAAAATCTGAATATCTTATCTGCGGATAGGTTTAAAGTTAGTCTGCATCATATGCGTGTTCGCTTTTATCAATCATTTAATGCACTATATGCTAAGAGTAGTGACTTCAGTAAACCTGTATTGCAACATCTTGTGAATGTCTACTGTAAACCTTATTTGTTGTATGGTGCTGATGTCATAAATTGAACAATTCTGACTTGTCTAGTAGGCCTATTATGCACGCATTTAATAGTGCTCTGTGTAAAGTGTATAAAGTTAAATTTCAGCTGTTGGACAGTATATATGACTTCACGAATCAATGTGATATTGTACATGATATTGCCTTAAGGCGTGGATGTTATGAACATAAACTGTTGTCTAGCAATAACTTAGTCATTAGTAATCTTCTTGCTGTTAGCTGAGTCAGTTGAACATTAACTATAAGTCAGCTGATAGGTCTATGTGCTTGCATGCATGTGTGTGTGTGTTTTTTTTTATAAATTTCTTTCTTTCTGTTGTATATCTGTCCTTCTGTCTGTAATTTCTACCGTGTTTCGGTGAGTAAAGATTGATATATTACTACTCGTAGGCCTAACAGCAGAAATATATTCCATGCTCGTATACGCATTCTTGAACTATCGCATCAAAATGATTGCGGCATGACTGCGGCATCGCGCGGTTTCCTTGCGATAGCATGGTTTTTCAGTATTTTATATTTTGAGTCATGTGGTCATCGGTAGGGCCTACTGTAATATATGTTAAAAAACTTACCAGTTTACAACTGTGTGTAAGGACGATGTGATGATATCAGTCCTCTAAAACAGCAAAAATCATTTGGGTATAACTCGGCTTGCGTAAGAGACTTTTGTGACATTTTTGCTCCTAAATGCAATTGGCAGCATTCGATGGCCTATCCCCGAACCTTCCCCTATAGGCGCAAAAATCTCGCAAAAATCTCTTACGCAAGCCGGGTTATAGCCAATTTTGTTCCAAATTTCGTTGCCATGGCAACGGGGATTAATCGGGGATAAATATAAATGTCACCGTTAATTCGGCCGTCCCCGAAAAAATATCCTAAAACCAACTAGAAATTTGGGGCAAAGCCCAACGTGAGTGCGCCCGGCGCCCTAAGTCCGATTGGGGGAAATTAGAGGGGGGAGGTAAAATTTTCCCGGCATCAAAGTCACGTGGCCCGAACTCAAATG
>Ga0056128_1010006_pt1 | contig 11838 bp, 6 predicted proteins | sample WorMetLIZISLAND2_FD_71113 | JGI IMG/M metagenome (GOLD analysis project Ga0056128, IMG submission 71113) | Marine gutless worms symbiont microbial communities from Max Planck institute for Marine Microbiology, Germany - Olavius geniculatus... ... | reverse complement strand
TAGGGACCAACTTAATTCACGATTTCACGGCCGTGACATTTTCCGTGAAATTGACCTCCTTCCGTGAAAAACGCTGATTTCCGTGAAATCCGTGATTTTTCGTAAATTTTAGCGCTTTTAGTTTAATTTTGACAATTCCAGAGTCTTATCAGCAGCTCTTGTGCGGATGTTGCTGTTTGCCACGTGTCGCACTTTAGCACTAAGTAGTTGACATTGACTGTCTTGAGTCTTGACTTAGTGTAGTTAATATTCGTTGTTCTGAAATTTCTTCGTTTGCATTAGCACAACACCTTGAAATAACGTCTGTGTGCCCCATGAATTTCCGAAACTCTTATCGTGAATTTTCCGTAAAATTTGACACATTTTAAAAATTCTGCCGTGAAATCATGCATTTTTTCCCGTGAATTCGGTTGGTCCCTAGGCATTGTATATGTTGGTGTCGTGCATTCGTTTGGAAACTCGGCACGAGAAGTTGTTTGTACGATATCTCTCAAACCAGTGGACAGAATTTTACCATACGATGGCTGCTGGTGTAGATGACGTCATTAAGTTTAGAAGATCAAGGGGGTCCAGATCGCTGTACAGATTCGCAAATCTTTGGAACCTCACTTCTAACAAAATGCTTGTACGATCACAGTGTTGATACGTTAATTGAGTGTGTGATAGAATATGATGCATATAATTATGACATTTTTTGCTTTCAAGGTCATGCCGTCTTTTTAAGCTCAAGGCCAAACGAAGGTCACATTTAAAACTCGCGACAACTACGGAACGGGGTGACAGTTTGCGCACTGCACAGTTGAACAATGTCCTACATTTGCAAGGTATTATAGCGACATAATTATTTAATGCTGGGTGTCTGATTTTATTTCAGCTTTTTCCACATTTCGTCATTGGATGCAGCAGTAAAAGACTTAATTTGATCGCTATGTGCCAAAATAGTTTTCTAACAAAAAGTGGCACTTTTACGGTCATCGGTGTATTATTGCCACCTGCCGACGTCGTTCACATGCTCACATTATTTTAATCCGTTTATTGTCCGACGTATTGGATAACGTCAGACAGAATTGCAGCAGGTAGGCCTATATTTGCTCAGCCAAGTTATAGGAATACGTGTAGCCTGTTCGGATGTCCTTAAATCGTTTGATATTTAGCACTTCATGGTGTTCTTTCTACAGTGTAATTTTATGCTGTCATTACCGATACTGTGATGAGGCGAATTTATTGAATGCCTATTTAAGCAGTAAGTGTTCATAGCTTGTTTGTATTATCTGCTTAGTCTACGTATATTGTCAACAGCCTATAAAATTTTATTGATGATGACAACAAGATGATGAAAATACTGAACAGTGTGCGTAGGCTTCCCAGCTAGAAAGGCTGGTAAAGTACAGTACTCGATTTACCTGCCCTGAAGGGATGGAAAGCTGAGTTCACCTGCGTGAAGCATGGGCGTTGTCAGCTACCCTTCACTCCAGTCTCGGCGACTATAGCCGACCTCACTTTGTCACTTGCAGTAGCTGCAGCGACACAACCTTGGAACAGTCTGTTATCTGCCCGTGGTTTTGACAACGAGACATCAGCCAGCACGCTGCTCTGCGCTTCACGTTAGCGACAAGAGTGAGTGTGATATCTCGCGCTTGATTATAGGCCTACTTTGCACACGTTGACGCATTTGCGATGTGGTCAACTCAGCCTATAGCTTCCATCCCTGAAGATCCTTTCAGGGTCAGTTAGCTGAGAACTGGCAGCCTGTCTGACGGAACGCATTCACCTGTGTCAGGTTAACACAGATAGCACAAATTTTTTACGCGCGAAAGCAGCTACTGCTTTCAGTGCGTCTTAACCATCGCAATTCTGCCTGTCCGACCGTCCACCGTCGGGTGGATCAGTCAAAAACGGCGCAAGCTAGGATAACAAAATCTTTACCTTCGGCTGCCTGGAAGACTCTAGTTTCAGGAACCTACGTAAAGCTTTTCCATAAATTCGAAGGGGGTCACCCCGAACGAGGGCGCTAAATGAGAGGGGTGGGAAAAATTTGCGATTTTTAGCCAATAAGTCGCTGTATCTCAATAACGGTGCGAGATAGGGCCTAGGTTACTATTAATTACTAATAGGAAGTCGTACAATGGCTCTCGATTGCCACAGAATTCAATGACCTTGAATGTAGTAGTAATTAATGTTTAATGTTTTTTTGATTTAAGTCTAGGCGGCTTACATTTTCCAGCTTGCGGCACGGTGTAAGATAATTTTACGCCGTGCTGGTGTGCTTGCGGTAGGCTATATTCTTAAATTGTTCTATATTGCAGCTCGTGAGTGAATAAATCACTTTAAAAGATTTATCGGAAAACTAGAAAAAAATTGCAGGGTTACGGTTTTTTAGCCTTAGTGGTCTCTAGCTACTGAGTGTCGATTTCGGATTTTCGACCATTTTATATATTCGAGTACCCGGTACATGCCGCATCTCCACAGTGTAGTGTCACTCTGGAATGACCTTGAACCTAAACACTTTACGTCATTAGTGGGTGTGTCGCTATTGATTTTTGGTATATTTCTGTTTTGTTTTGTTTTACGTTGTCACTTAGAAGACAGGTAGGCTAACTTTATATGCTTCTTGCACTTGTCTGCTAATATTCGCAAGAAAGGTTGCAGAAGTTTCAACACGATGCACTGAAGTAACTACAGTAAGTTTTCAGGAGTTCCTAATGCCAACTACCATCTGCTGTGAATATGTTTGTGCGGTACTAATTTCGTAAAGCAGATTCAGTGACCCTAAAGTATAATAATTTAGGTATTTATTTTTGTTACTAATTGAAGTAAATCATGATTAAAAGTTGGTGAAAAATAGTGAGTTTGAGCGAAAATCGGTAGGCCTAAAATTACAACATTTTCAGAGAAATGTCTGGGAATTTTACAGCGTTGGATATTGGTCAGTAGTCACCCTACATTTTTTTACCTATTGCCTTTCTAAAGGTTTAGCATTCAGTGTCCTACAAGCATTAGTTATTGCCTTTGCTGAAAACAATCAAAACTTCATCTTAATGATGAGAATTGTGTGTGTATTTAACTGTTAGTACTGCACATCATCGGTGTTTGTATTGGTTGTACTGAAGAACATGGATGCATTGAAACAGCTGGTTTTTGAATTGAATAAACAACACCAGTAGACTTGCCGATGTTCAAATGTTGCTGGAAATTCTGAGGAATATTAATATAAATTAATATTAGATATCATTTTACGCGTGAGTTCATCGAACTCTAATTTTCTACAGATTCGATTTTTTGTCGTTGTTTACATGGTTGTTTATATTATGACGTCTGCTATGTGTTGCTATAGTTGGTTTTGTGGTTGAAAAAATAAATAAGTAATGAAAACACCGTTCCAAGTCTCATCATAATTCGTGAGAACCGGATGTGACGTAGTTACGCGGTGACCTTGTATGGCCATGTGGGTGTGTGCTGTGCGGTTATGTCGGCCTATATGTGTGTGTGAGGTCGCTTGGCGGTCAACATTAGTCTGGACAGTAGAAACGCATGTGGTGTCTGTTGTGGTCGATTGTCGTCATAGACCTGGCGTTGATTGCGAATAATGTTAATTGCCGCTAGTGTAGCTGTATAATATTTGATTTGCGCACGCTGTGTAAGCATTTCTTGTGCATCACGTCCAGTGGCGTATTTAGGGGGAGGGCCACGGTGCGATGGCCCCTCCCTTTGGCCCGACCATGAAAATTTTTTGAGGAGACTTTATATGAAAAAGTGCGCTATTTTGCTGTTTTCCAGCAAGAATTGCAAAATTCAACAATGTTTGATGGTCTTTTTTCATACCAATACAATATGTGATTAAAATTGCCATGTGAGATTGCATCTGATATGATGCTGTGATTTTCTGCGTTTCCGAATTTCAGAAAAAATGGGCGAATTTGCGGCTTTCATTGAACATTCAAAAGTAAAAAATGTTTCAGCTTTGGAATTTGTTTCTGGTTGAAATTGCTGCCTACTCAGTTTATTTAATTTTTGTCACAATATTTTTCTAGTACAATATTCATTCGGTAGGAGGCGCCAATAAGCTGTTTTGGCTAGTTTTATGGGTTCTAGATGCTCCTTATTCAGTTATAAAGTTATTTAAATTTATTATTGAGCTTAGTACATTTTCCATTCGCCAGGTGGTGCCACTAGTCTTTTTATTTACCAGGTGGCGCCACTAGTCTTTTTTTCGTGTTTTTTGTTTTTTCCCCAAAAAGACCTAGCCCCTTTTTTCTTTATAGGCCCCATTAAAAAACCCTCTTTAGAATGATGGAATTCATTCAAAAATTGAATATTGTTCTTGGGTCTCAATAGTCAATTATTTGCAGTTTCCCATAATTAAATTAGTCTGAAACATGCATAACAACTCTAATTCTACTTATTTAAGTCACTTCTGAAGCAATCTGGGGGTGCGGCCGTCTTTTGCACTTTTACCTTTGTATTTTGTAGATTTTATGGAAAGTTTCAGCAAATTTTCGTAACTATTGTCAACATGACTGCAGAATATAAAGAAGCTTTAGCACAAGTTGGAGCTGCCCGCAAAGCAATGCAGTCTAGCATCAATGAGGTTTAATGTCCGTTATCTACTGTAGAAGAGTTAGTGATAGTTTATACGATGACGTTATCATGTTTTGTAATGAATTAGAGAGCTGCATGGAGACGACAAATTATCCTCATCCCCGTGTATCCCCATAAACTTGGAGCCCATCCCCATCCATCCCCGCACAAGTTGCTCCCATCCCCATTTTGTCACCGTAAATTTAAGCACTTAAACACAAATGTACTTTTTTCTTTTTCATACAAAACTAGATATTTGAGTTCCGCAATCCAGAACCCAACTATCTAGTCTTGCACGAAAAAGGCCTAGAAAGCGAAATCCGGATAGGTCAAAGCGAGCAGAAGTGAATTTGGTCTGTTGTTTTTTTTATGTTAATGACATTTCAGTTTAGTAACCCATAATATAATGCAATGATGTTGCTGAAAAGTTAAAACACTCTCCACTCGAGTGTTTTGAATAGCTGCGATAGGCATACACTAGTTTATGCAACTTCATGGAGAAATAACAGTCCATCCACTCTGTCACCACTCAGCTGTTGGGTACACCGCTCATTCACAGTCCACCCAACTGTGAAGAACAATTTCTCTGACCAAATACTGGCTGACTGTGATACCCAGCAAACCTGAAGCAACTTGTCCCAGTTTTGTCCACTGCTGTGACTTGCTTTTCCATTTTTTTCAGGATGCATGTGGGCAATCTTCAGTTCATAGCTCAGACTTCAGAGTTCAGACATTGGCCCCCTTGGTATTACCGCAGACAAAAGCTCCATTACCGTGGTAACCCCTCAACAGGTTACTCCATCTCTGTGGTATTACCGCAAGATTCACGGGGAAAATCCGCAGTATTATCGCGGTTACCGCATTACCGCGCAGCTCTCTATAATGACTGCAGTTTTTATATAATGTGCATTGCATATCGTATATTCTGGTTTTGATTTTGTGACATTGTCCTTGCTGTTTTTGAGATAATTTTTTACACTAGATTAGTTGTGTTTATTTTTATTAAATTTCTTGTGTTTTGTCATCATTGTAATTTTACGCTGCCTTTTGGCATCATAAATGTTTGATTTATTCATTGCTGTTTGATGATGGTTAGACACTGATGCCATGATCTTTTATGTTAAAATGTGTGCACACAGCAGCAGCAGTATATTGATGCTCATTTTCCCTCTGTTCAGAGGGCCCCCTGTCCTTTAATAGACAGCATTATGAGATTGATGACTGTCTAGAGGATAACAGGGAAGATTATTAGAACTGCCATTACTACTATATATGCACAATTATAATGGTGAGTTCTTACAATTTTAGGTTTAGGTCATTTCTGCATTCTTACGCGCGAAAGCAGCTACTGCTTTCAGCGCATCTTAGCCATCGCAGTTCTGTCTGTCTGTCTGTCTGTCCATCACACGGGTGGATCAGTCAAAAACGGTGCAAGCTAGGATCACCAAATCTTCACCGGCGGCTGCCTGGAAGACTCTAGTTTCAGGAACCATAAAGCTTGTCCATAAATTCGAAGGGGGTCACCCCAAACGAGGGTGCTAAATGAGAGGGGGTAGGCAAAATTTGCGATTTCTGGCCAATAAGTTGCTGTATCTCAGTAACGGTGTGAGATAGGGCCTAGGTTACTATTAATCACTAATAGTAAATTGTACACTGGCTTTCGATTGGCGCCGAATTCAATGACCTTGAATGACATTGAACGCCAAAATAGGGGGTTTTATGGATTTTTTTGGCGATTTCGAGCTGCAACACAAGTCTATATCATTCGCAAGGTGGCGGCACGATGGAACTATCGTTATGCGATCCGTTGATCCAGATAGCGAATTTGATATTTGTATATTAACTTAGCATAAACACTCCAATTTTCATCTAAACTACTAAACCGGAACTGCTATAGGCTTTCACGCATCTCGTGAGCATTAGCTCAAAATTCTTGTATGTTTCATGTTCATATTAGGTTTTCTGTAAAGGTTAAACTTGCTGTTCCATTATTATGTGTTTCTGCATTTGCCTGAAAAGGCCATCCCCGAAATGACCTATACCGTGTCAGGTGGGTTGTTAGACCCTACTCACTCCCTATTCAGAGGGACAATTGCACTTGTGTGTGCAGGCAAAGGCAAGCGTACAGACGAGTTTCAGTCGAATCCTGGAATCCGTGAGGAACAGGGAAGTCTTCCTGCTGAACCAGATTGATGTAATTTATCAGTCATTTGAGGATCTGTTGACTAATCAACAGCAACAGCTACTGCTGAAAGGTTTTCCAGGAGCACACAGCATGATCTGTTCCAGTGAAGAAAATAGGTCCGATATTTCACTTACATAACATTACATCAATTGGCTTTGATTGTTACTGTATGGCTCTCACCTACAGGCTTCTAACTCAAAAATGAAAACGAACAGAAAAACCAGAATTTGGTACCGTGTTGGTATAAACCATGTGCTAATTTTCAGTCTAAAAGCTACAATGTCAATGTCAGCGGATACAAAAAGTTCACACAAAATGATATATGTCTCACACCTTGGCCTCTAGGCTGCACAGTTAAAGAGTTTGTTTTAACAGTTGAGTTGAAATGTTTTGCCTTTATGTTTTCAAATCCGTTGCTTTATCAGAGGTGTCATAAAAAGAGGATCGTGTACTCCAAGTTCAGTTCAGTTCAGTATGATAAAATATGTTTGCCATTTCTAATTACAAAAAGCGATCACAAATATGCTGGTTTGTGCTTGAGCACATTCGCTGGAATATTATCTTACTGCAATAGTCAATCACCTGCCAGTGTAATTAACGCCCGTCGTATCACACACCGCATAATGTCTCACGGTCCTTGTTGTCAGTAGGCTTATAGTGTTAATGACTGCAGTGAGTGAGTGAGTCTGTGAGTGAGCACCCGTCAGTCTGGAAAAGGGTTCTATGCGCATACCGATGCCAGCGTGTCACTGGAAGATGTCAAACAGATATAATGACACTGGCATGTCTGACTGGTCAGTGATAACAGCTGCAGCTCTGTATATTAATCATCCAGAAATACTGTCGTTCAGTTGCTTGACTTTTACAAGCTGCATACAAATCTGTGTAGAAACTGCATTGTAGTGAAATATAGTCACAATGATGATTGTGTTCAAACGTTCAACATGATTGCCCTTCACTGCAATAATCGAGGCTGATTATTCCAAAACCATCCAATTTCTCCATTTATGTAAAGTGGGTGTGTTTCACTGTTTTGCGCACCATTTTTACGCACGAAAGCAGCTACTGCTTTCAGCGCGTCTTAGCCATCGCTATTCTATCTGTTTGTCTGTGTGTCCATCACACGGGTGGATCAGTCAAAAACGGTGCAAGACAGGATCACCAAATCTTCACCGTCATCTGCCTGGAAAACTCTAGTTTCAGGAACTGTAAAGCTTTTCCATAGATTCGAAGGGGGTCACCCCAAACTAGGGCGCTAAATGAGAGGGGGTGGGCAAAATTTGCGATTTTTGGCCAATAAGTCGCTGTATCTCAGTAACGGTGCGAGATAGGGCCTGGGTTACTATTAATCACTAATAGGAAGTCGTACACTGGCTCTTGATTGGCGCCGAATTCAATGACCTTGAACGTTAAAATAGGTGGACTTATTGATTTTTTTGGCGATTTCGGGCTGCGACACAAGTCTACACTGTGTCTCAAAAAAAACATCCCCTACATTATTGACTGTAACTTAAAAACGAATTATCAGATTTTAATAATTTTTGGTACGAATATTCCTGACACAACTTGCCATCAAAGGACCATTTAGTTTCCCATCTCACTTAACGTATGCTTTTGCACTACCTAGGGAAAACAGATCAAGCAAAATGTGTTGAAATAAACAGAAAAGCTGAAAAAACATCCCTGGAGTTATCAGTCATAACTTAAATAAAGATTAGCAGATTTTAATAATTTTTGGCAGAAATATTTCTGACACAACTGGCTACTAAATAAGTGTTTTTGTTTTCATATCATCCAACGTCTGCTTTTGCACTACCTGGGAAAATCAGACCAAGAATAATACATGTTAAAATGAATGAAAAAAACATTGATAAATTCCATCTATTCTAATCTGTGAGCCCCAACAGCCGGTCTATTACAAGGTTTGACTGTCGTGCAGCAGTGTGTCTACCAGATGAAGTTTAGGACTGTTTGTGAAGTCAAGAAGTGACTGGTACAACCTTGATTGGTCAGGAGCAGAACTTTATCGATACTGCTGTCAATGAATGGAGAAAATTGATAATTGGTTTTCAAGTTACAGTTGAAAATGTCGGGGATGTTTTTTTTGAGACACAGTGTATATCATTCACAAGGTGGCGCCATGCTGCTGTTGTTATGCGATCCAGATAGAGAATTTGGTATTTGTATATTAACTTAGCGTGAACATCCCAATTTTCAGCTAAACTACTGAACTGGAACTGCTATAGGCTTTTGCGCATCTCGTGAGCATTAGCTCAAATTTCTTGTATAATTTTGCATGCAACTGCAATGATCGAGGCTAATAGAACTGCTTGATTGCTGAACTGACTTAGAGCATATAATTATGCTTATGTACCATCTGGAAGTTTGGCATCTGGCACGCTGACTGAAGCAGTATTAATTGAGTGAATGTACTGTTTGGTGTAGAGATGAGCAGTCGGTGCCAGTGGTCAGCGATGACTTCAATGGGGGCTATAGTGTGACATTTGATGCTGACTGGCCCGCTCTGCATGCTGCAATTTACCAGTTTGGCCATTTGTCCACTGCACAAAATCTTCCGTCGAACTCTGACGTTGATGAGTGTTCTGTCAACAGTTGCCAGTCACCGATATCATCTAGCTTCTGTGACGTTGCTGATGATGTTCAGGTGACAGTGTTGTGGTTTATCAATCTACCATAAATTTTTTTAGAATAGAAGCCCTAGGGCCTAGCATTTATCTGGGACCTGGCTTGTAACTTGGACCCAGGTTCTATTGGTACAAGTTACATTGACCCTGGGTCTGTATCCAGCACTTGGCGATTATTTAGAATATTTTACGATATCTGCTCTTTCTTTTGCACTCAAATGATTTTTTATTGTTTAGTAGGATTTTGCCATATTGTTGGTTTCTTGATTAAGTTCTGGTACTTTATTAGTATGGTATCAGTCAGCTAATATCCGGAAACTTGCTTTACAATTTTAGAGGTGGCAGCTGATTTGCATTAGCTAATGATATCATGGTGCATTATGCAGCCACCAATTGTCCACACCAACTGCCACCCTCGTCAGCCACACTGTGCAGGAGCCATATGCATAACAACGTCTTAGTTTGCGCCAAGACTAGCGCCTACGTCGGGCCTAACAAGTCCGAGATTAGTCGACGAAGTTGGTATGCAAAAAGACGTCATAGTGGTCAGACTAGCAAGTCCCGATGTAGGTGATGTCGGGTAATTTCATTCCGGAATTTCCTAGCATGAAGTCCCCCATTCTCGCACGCACGCACCGGCAAAGTTGTCGTCTGCTCAATCTTCCGCAGCCACAGGCCGTACGTTACACTATGGCCTATGGCCTACATGATAAGCTAATTACAGTAACGCGGGCAGTACAAATCTACGACGCAAAAATGTGCAAACAAAATCATGCAACAAATGTTCTATTCCTCAAGTTTTAATACTAGAATTGTGTCAGTAATGTATACTGATTAGCCACAAGTGTTGTATGATGCACGATGTTCATAAGTTTGTCGTTAACAACTGTATTTATGCCGGACTAAACCTGTTATGCCTGGTTGCAAGGGAGACTAACTTTAGTTTCTCATTTACGTCCAGACTAGCGATAAGTGGCCGTTATGCAGACCAACTTAACAGTTGGTTCGTCGTAACTCAGATTTAGTCCGAGACTAAAGTTACGACGTTGTTATGGTTATGCATATGGCCCCAGGTGTCTATCTCTGAGTCTGTCTCTGTGTATGTCTCTATGTCTGTATGTAGCTGGATGCTGGTCTGACCATATACCCGCCAGTTGCTGATGATGACATGCTCAATGTATACCCTGGGGAGGTAAGTGATTGTGAGATGCTGACCGTGTATCCGGAGGTCGGGGTCTATGTGTCGGTTGATGCGATCACTGGACAGTGTCACATGACCTGCGGTGACTTGCTGCCAACTGATAATGTAAGCATCTTACCATTCAGTATTTCACTTTGAAAGTTTTCAAGTCTAAAACAAGATGTCACGAGAAGTTGTCAAAACTAAAACTTTATAGGTGATGTTGTTGTGTAGCCTGTCCACACAGTGGACACTGTCTAGCACAGTGTCATATAATTGTGCAAAAGCCCTGAATGGCTTTATAATGAAACACAATGTTAAAAAATTGATCAGTGAGTACATATAAATACTAAGAAGAAGAGTTAAAGGTTGTGGACTTCTGGATTTATACAGCAAATGTACTCAAAAGCAAAATGTTGTTAAAAGTTAAATTTGAGCTGTGGAACAGTGTTTGTTGTTTTTATCAAGTCTGAATAGTGCACATGTGCTTGATCTATTATGTACAGGCGGCAGAAAAAAGTGGACCCCTAAATTTTTTCGCCGTTTTCTCAGGAACCGTTTGGGATTTTAATATGAAATTTTACGGCTTTATTTACTGAAACCTTCTACATCTAACTGCCAAGTAAAACGTGATTCTGTTGAAAAACGACGAAGTTATAGACATTTTAACATGACCGCCTACCAATATTTTAGCATTCAAAAATGTTCATGCTAAAAATGCTATTTAATTTTTAAAAACTGGTTACACGTTACTGTCGATGATGTCACAGTGACGTTTTGATAAACAGCAATTTTTATTGTTTATAAATTATCTCTATATTATCGTTCCTTTAAAGCAATCGCCGGCTGATCACCAGATTCATCTTTCAGCAGGACGGCGCGCCGGGCGCGTCAGCACACACAGCGTGCAACATTGCGCAGCGCACAGAACTGGCTGCGGGTTGTCCAGATATCATCACAAAAGACCAATGGCTTCCAAATTTGTTAAATATAAACCCATTGGACTATCACGTATGGAGTGCAATGTTGGAAGCTTACTGCAAGCTTAAAACAAAGCTGAAAACAAGCGCTGAACTCAAGAAAGCGCTTCAGGTTATCTGGGGCAACCTGCCACAGGGACCGATTCACAAGGCTGTAAAAGATTTCTCAAATAAGGCGACTGGAGGCCTGTGTTGTTGCTTGGAGCTGGTGGTGAACACTTCGAACATTTGCAGTGACAATGGAATTCTGGCATTTGATCATTATTTAAC
>Ga0056128_1010003_pt1 | contig 11843 bp, 8 predicted proteins | sample WorMetLIZISLAND2_FD_71113 | JGI IMG/M metagenome (GOLD analysis project Ga0056128, IMG submission 71113) | Marine gutless worms symbiont microbial communities from Max Planck institute for Marine Microbiology, Germany - Olavius geniculatus... ... | reverse complement strand
CCTTTATTCAATGGGCGCGAATCATCCAAGGTGAGGGGGCGAATCAGCCAGGGGGCGAACAAGCCAGGGGGCGAAACGGCAAAGGAGTGAAAAAGCTATAATTCACCACAATGCATAAAAGTAAATTTATGTCAAACACCTCACCTTTATTATGTAATCACCCTACTTAGCAAAACACACAGCACTCCTAAAATTGATGCTATATTTTCCAATGTGCAACGTTTTAAAGTTTACTCAGTGCAGCGATTTAATACTTATTTCATACTTGTTTACATATTCATTAATTCATAGCATTGTGACGTCATTATCAAATAAATAATATTATGTTTATGCATAATATTTTTTGTTTTAATGGTTTCACATCATTATGTGGTTTAGTAGGCCTTTGGGCAGAATAACGTAGGACAATCGCTGTTTGATAATGGGTTTGCAAAAAAGAGAAAAAGTAGAGTTTCAAACGCCTAATAAAAGACTTTCTGAGCATGAGACGGTCGTTGTCAAGTATTAAGCATTTATTAAGCATTAACGTATGATGGCAGTGATAAATCAAATATGCAGCATTGATATAAGGAGTAGTGTGTGTTTTGCTAGGTAGGGTGATATCAGAATAAAGGTAAGGTAATGGGCATAATTTTACTTATGTGCACTATGGATTTTTAGATGTGGGTGAAAAAATGGTTAAAATCGGTGTACATTTATGGAAGTTATCGCATAATAAAATATGGGGTCTGTTATTATGGACCACCCTGTATGGGTCAAACATTTTCATTTATCATAAGCTTTCCGTTGTTTGATCTTTATTGAATTATGTGTAAATTAGGAAAACCGTCATAGGAGTATGTTCTTGTGTGCGATGTTAGATGAGATGTAGGATGAAAACAAGTTTTTTGCATGTTAAGCGGAGCTATGACAAATGGTTTGAAAAGTCTAGTTTTTAAAATTTTTTTACACCAGTTTCCGGACATATGCTGCCCACACCAGTTACATCTCCCACTACCTCACAAGCTAACATTTCGCGTTTTCATTTGCACTGCAGTTTAAACTGCAGGTCACATATAATTTTTAAATTTTATATTGTAATCATATTTTTTCAGTTTTGCTATATGCATAGACAAGATGCCCAGCTGTCGCTAGGGAGGGCTGACCGTGTCTGAGATATGGCGACTAAAAGGTAGAAACCTTGCATTGAAAATTGCGGCCAAACCGCTGCACATACGCTAGAGACATTGTTATTATTGACAACCTAGGAACTTCTCGCCCTGTCCAACGACATCGTCGTCAACCCCCTGTGACTCAACCGTTTAGCCACCATACTGCACGGTTGGCATAGCAGAGTGTGTAACGACCCTTCCAGGTCATCCAAGGTCATTGATTTTCATCTCATCTGAAAGGGTTTACGTGACTTCCTATTAGTCATCTGTAGCAGCCTTGGCCCTATCTCACCGTTTCCGAGATATGGCCATTTTTTGTTGCAAAATGCACATTTTTCCTACCCCCTTGATCCAGTGCCCAAATTTTGCATGCAAAGAGTCTCGACAGGGGGCGAATTATTCGTGTTAAAAGTTTTCTTCTAAAACTTACCGCTTAACCACAATACATTGGTTACAAAATACCAACGACAGACAGAGAAACGACAACTCATACCAAAGGGCTAGGTTTAAGCTTACAACTTAAGGGTCAGCCCAAATACGATGTGATAGGGGATGCTTTTCTTGGGTCGTATTAATTTTGTCTTCTGTTGTCCTTGTGCACTCATTAAATAAGAAGAAAGCTCAGCTGTCGCTATGGAATTCACCGAAACCACCAGAATTACTGTTGGCCTAAGTAAGCACAGGCAGAAGCCATATAACGCTTACTATCCTAATAACTAACTGTAACTATGTGTTTCCGGTTGCAGTTCCCCTTTCAAGCAATTTTTAAATTGATTTATTGTATTGCTGGTTGCACACACCACACACATCAGACAGTGCATTCCAGTGATCAATTAAACGCTACAGCCTATACTGTTCCTGTTGCAGTATAGTGACTTTCAAGGTCAACGATTTTCATGTAATATGAAAAATGCCACTTTTGTTAGTGATCAATAGTAACCTTAGCACTATCTCTCACCGTTTCCCAGATACGGTCATTTATACCGTAGCTTGAAACATTCCACTGAAAATTGCAGCCGAACTTCAGCAGATGGTGGTACCATAGCCGACTCTCTACGACTAATCGTTTAGCCACAATACTGCACGATTGGCATACGTTATGCTAATCGTGCGTAATGAGCATTCAAGATTATCCAAGGTCATTTATTTTGATGTCATTTGAAAGCCAGTATGCGACTTCCTAGTGATAAATATCAACATAGGCCCTACTCGCACCGTTTAGCCACGATACATCCGTTACGGACAAACGACATACAGACGACAGACGAAACATCGCGCCAAGCAGCCAATTCGCCTATAGCATAGCTGTAACACGTTAAAAACTGCTAAAAACTTTAAATCCAAAATCCCGATAACTCTTTCGCGCTACGAGTGTAGCTTAATGACGTTATTGTTAATGTTTTCTTCACGTCTGTTATCGTTGGTTTTTAGTTATCGCATTTTTAGTAAACGTACTTATTACTGTAAAAAAATATCGATATTGTATCGACATTGAAAACCTTATTATGGAGTCATCACTAAACCGGTCCATAGACAATGTACTGCCTTTACCTGATATTTGCCATCGTTACCGAAATGCACTGGGGTTTGTTTACATCTCGTGGTTTACACAAGTTGGGGTTATAAGTTTATAACTTTTTTTCGGCGGGTGGTGAATGATGGCAGATAGAAAGTTGACGAACACGTCGAAACACATGACGCTGTGCGCGCTGTTCCAAGAGGACGCGGTGTCGCGAGCCAAGAACGGACAGTTTCGTTGCGGGATCGTTGTCGAGAGCTCGGAGTGTGTCAGCAGTGACGACGACGACGAAGACGACGATGATATGCTGACTGACGACAAACTGCGGCGAGGCACTGTACGTGTCGCTTGGCATCCCGAAGGCACCGAGGAAGTCGTCGACGAAAATACGGTGAGCTTCCCGCTCCACGAGATGAAGAGTCTGGCATACATGCAATTTGTACTTTCAAATTATCTCATGCGGACGATGGGAAAAAGTGGATTGGCGGATGTGCGGGTCTGCGTATGTCGCAACAATGTTAGGGCTGGGGGCCAAAAGTTATCAACCTGTCCATGGATTATTGTCTGTCTCACCATTTGTCCATCTGTCACACGGGTGGATCAGTCAAAAACGGTGCAAGCTAGGATCACAAAATTTTCACCTTCGGCTGCCTGGAAGACTCTAGTTTCAGGAACCATAAAGCTTTTCCATAAATTCGAAGGGGGTCACCCCGAACGAGGACACTAAATGAGAGGGGGGGCATTTTGCGATTTCTGGCCAATAAGTCGCTGTATCTCAGTAATGGTGCGAGGTAGGGCCTAGGTTACTGTTAATCGCTAATAGGAAGTCGTACACTGGCTGTCGATTGGCACCTCATTCAATGACTTTGAATACCAAAATAGGGGGTTTTATGGATTTTTTGGCGATTTTGGACTGCGACACAAGTCTATATCATTCACAAGGTGGTGGCATGCTACTATCGTTGTGATACAGATAGAGAATTTGGTATTTGTATATCAACTTAGCGTGAACATTCCAATTTTTAACTAAACTGCTGAACCAGAACTGCTGTAGGCTTTCGCGTGTCTCGTGAGCATTAGCTCAAATTTCTTATTTTGAAATTTATCAACTTCATAAACCTTCATTACTTTATTTGAAAATTGCAACACAATGCTAATATACTACAGGGCAGCCATTTTCTGTTTACATTTTTGATAACAGTTGTGCAAATAAGCGAGATCGACCTAATCCTAACCTCAAACCTGACTTTATTCCTGTCCCCTAATGCTAACCCTATCCCTAACCCCAAGCCTGACTCTTAATAAACCCAAATCGTTCACGCAAAAAAAATGTGAAAAACAACTTAAAGAAACATCATTGTGATTCTGCTGAGGTACATCATATTGCTTAAATCAGGGTATCCTACTTTAGACTGGCACCCAAAATTTGTGAGTTTTGCTTATTTCTTGTTCAAAAGCAGTTTTCTTACCTTTATATGCATTGCATTAAGTGTACATCTCGCCATCAATATCACGGTGTTCTGGCTATTGTTAAGAGTGTTTTTTACTGGTTACAGTAATTTAATACCAAATAGTTGCAAAAACCTAGGTTTTGGACTTTTTAGATTTATTCATTTTTTCAGGTACAAAAATTATGATTAGGATTAAGGTTAGGGTTAAGGCTAGGGTTTAGGGTTAGGTCTAGTGGATTTAACATTCAGGGTTAGGGTTGTGGTTAAGCTTAGTACTGGAATTAGTCTTTTCTAGCTCTTTCAGTATAATTCAGAATTAGCTGGAACTAAAAAAAATCTTAACTGAACATTGCTTTTTAACCGAACATGTATACAATAAAAATGCATATGTGTAAAAAATCTTTTAACTAGGTTTTTTCATTTGGCAATAAAAAATACTGTGCGTTTCGTTGGTCAGTAAAATTCTCATAACGCCGCCATATTGACCATGATTTTTACAGATTCAAATGTATGTAAAGGTAAGAAAATAGCTCATAAACAGAAAACTAATAAAAAACCCAACAATTTTATTACAGACATCTAGTCATAAGATGTAAACGTTTGCAAAAACTTTTTGAATCGTTAAAATTTGAGGACAGATTGATAACTTTTTACCAGGCTGGGGTTAGGGTTAGGATTAGGGTTAGGGTTAGGACATGGTTAAAATAATAAATTGTAGCTTAATTACAGTGTTACCTGTTGTGACATCCGTAGATCTGCAATTCGCTTTTTACCTGTAGCCATCTCATGCTGTCGTGTCAAAATCTAGTTCTAGCACTATCAAAAGTTTTTCACCAGAAAATTTAAAATAGCTTTAAAATAGGCTTAGGGTTAGGGATAGAATTAGGATTCACAAGGGTGCATCGATGCAGTTGTTGCCTATGAATTTAGTGTACATACTTATTTTTTTTGTCACAGTGGTTTTTATCGTTTTAAATAGTTGCATACTGTAATGTGCGGTTCTAGTTATGTAAGTGTTGTTCAACAATTTGTCATCTGAAGGTGTCACTTACTGCATCGGTTGCACTGTCATGGTTAACACAATATCAGCCATATCCATATTCCCTAGCTCTGTACCTAAAAATTGCCAACAGCACAGATTACAGAGCACTTGGTACAGTGCATACTAAGACCATGTGAGGACTTTTTGCAGCATAGTTTGCATCTCAGGGTTAGAACGATACCAAAAAAGTTACCCAGTAACCAATACCCAATATTATTGGGTCCTGCCGATACCAATACTCAATACCAATATCGACATCGGCTTCCTGTCACGTGTCCTGCTAGAGCTAGACATGAGAAGTGAAGTGTGTTGTGCTAACCATGCTAGCCAAATGGTGTCAACTATGCATTAGGATCTGTTTGGTCTGCTTTGTTAGCACCTGCACTCAGCCCACCATTTAAGGGTGCAATATCTTTTCACTCTCTGTCCACTGCCTCTCAGCCTATGGCTGTGCCATGAGAGTACACGCTGTACCGGGAATGCTGCAGTGAACAGAGATCGCCAGCGTTGATAACAATAGTAGCCCTTCACTTCCAAGTTCCCACTTCTGAACAAGTGTGTCGCAGTGCTGCATGCTGACCACTGTACAATGTGCATGTATAACGTGCATAGTCCTTCTTTCCCAATGGATGTCTCCATTCTCCTGTAATGGTCATTGCTTATCTAGTGATGGGTGCAGCGACGACTAGTACTGCACCGCTCAGACAGCAGTCGGAGGGCAGCTGGTGTCCACTAAGAACTTAGTGGCAGTACTGGTATTGGATACCACAGTCCAGAAAAGTGTTGCCCAGTACCCAATACAACCCAGTACTAGAGAATATTGGGCAATACTCAGTACCCCAATGCTAGTATCGTTCTATCCCTAATCTCAGTTAAACATGTTGTTTCATAATTTTATCACTAGAACTGTTAAGAAGATAATGCGACTTGCAACTTTGTTAATTCACGTAGCCCGTCAGTATCATAACATGCTGTTGAAGTCGGCTAATGCGTGTTGCTGTCGTCTGTGCACAGATAACTCTGAGTGATCGAGCACTGATGCCCGGTGATGTGGTGAGACGTCTGGTGGAAGGTCACGACAGTCAGCGAGGATACGTCATGTACACGTATGTGCAGTGTCATGCGCGAGTGCTCACCCAGCCGGCAGTTATCTGTAACATCAACACACATGATCTGCTGCCCATTGTGGTCAGTAGTTGACAGCTTCACTGAGGTGCTGAAATGGATACTACTAAGAAAATGTAACTTTATGTACAGAACTAGAAATTTGCGGCAGAGCCCAGCATGAGTCCTCCCAGTGCTGTAAGTTCGATTGGGGGAAAAATTTTGGGAGCTGAAATTCCTCCCTTAACAGTCACGTGGCCCGAACTCAAATGCATTAGCTTACGCAGTATGCACACACGCCACACAGTCAAATTAGGATGGGTAAACGTTATCCAAATTCACCAAATTTGTTTTGTTTAACACCAGAGGGATGGTAGTTGATAATGCCATTTACTGCTCATCGGTAGCTTTCATCCGTTCCAGAGATATTTGCAGTCAAAGTCTGAACTTGTCACAAATCGCACCAAATTTTGGATTTTCTTTGCCCTCTCACATATATTAAGGGGCAGTGCCCCCCCAAAAGTCGTGCTCCCTTTTGCTCCAAAGTTCTTCAGGGTTCTTACACGTCAGGGAAAATTGGAAAAGTCAGGGAATTTGTGTGGTCAGGGAATGGCCAGGGAAAAATTTTATTTTTGAAAAGTCAGGGAAAATGATTTTGGATGATGCAGGCTGCACATATCTGTGATTTTTTTCATCTTCAGATATTAACAAGCAGGCAAATTTGCAGCTTTCATTAAATGTCCAAAAGCTGGAAGTGTTTCGGCTTCAGAAGGCTTTGCCCTCCTGACCTTCTGACCAGGGACTCTGTCATTTGCATAAATTGCTTTATTAACACTGTTTCATTACTTATGATATAGTGTACCATTTCTGACATTTGGGCGATATGGTCTAAGGTCACGGAAATTTTCATTCCATGACTGGAAAAGTCAGGGAAAAGCTAATTGTAAAAAATTGTAATGGGGACCCCTATCCTTGATGGGGGTGCACTAGCAAGACTTGGTCATTCTTTAGCGCATATATAAATATGCGTGCAGCATCCACTACAGCAAAACGTAAAACCTCTTCAAAAACTATCGTTTCCGGGTGAACTGATAATTATTTGAAGATGGTAACAAATTGGTTTTTAAAATTTTTTGATCTTAGTCTTTTCGTAGGTTTTTAGCTGTAGTTTTAACTTCTGGTTGCATCTGTGTTCCCCTATGCTGCTTGTTTGAGAAAAACTGAAGTGTGTATAATGAATCTGTATTTTATTCGTGTTTTATTGTGGACTATTTGCTACGTGTATCACCCAGGCTTGTAGCAGCATAGTTTGGATTGGTCCAGCATATATGGCGAGCACGGGAGTGCAAACCCATGTTGGGGTCTTGGGGTGCTGGGGGTCTGCTCTCAGTAAGGATCAGGGGCAGAGCCCTGGTGAGGGGATCAGGAAACAGAAGATTATTTGTTACCATGAGGTCAAATTCTCACAAAAATTGACACCAGTATTTCGCTTTGGTCAAATGTAGTTGGAGAAAATTTACATGCATGTGTGCAGCCAAACATTTGCTCAGCAACTGCCAGACTAGCAGCACTGTGGCCCTGTGAGCATAGTCGGGTTGGATAATCTGACATTGTACAGTGCCATGTGAAATATTATGCTGTAAGCCTGTAATACTGCACATTATATTATAACACTTAGTTTATTTGGTTATGACTTTATATAGTTTTACATCTTAATTTTTTTTACATTGTTAACTGAGTTAGTCGTAGCTGAGCAGTTAATTTGTCCAACCAATTTATTTTTTCATTGTGGCTATAATCATATTTAGCATTATTGTTATCCATCAGTAGTTTTATTTTTTCACATTTAGAGTAGCACCTCTGAAGCTCTGCATATGGCACTGTATAAATATAAGTATTTTAATAATATAATAATACTAGAGAGCATCTTTTTCCAGTACTTTGTATACATTGATTCATTCTTATAATGTAACAGTTGACAAATTACATGAACCTGGTTGCTGCTGTTGATAAATTTGTTAAAACAAGCTTGCTGTGTAGGAATTTGACTTGGCAACTGCTAGTTTTGTTTCTGTGGGTGCGTGGGTTGGAAAACTAGAGAGCATTACACGACGAGTCGCCCTTCGGCTGCCTGATGGAGCCAGGTTAATATTGGCATTTGTCTGCTTTCTATATGTCTATGCATAGTGAATTATTTAACTTAGGCTAAATGTATTCATTTATTCAGCTTTGCTGTCGTCATCAGTTGTTTATATTGAGACTGAGCAAATGTTTGAATTGTTAGATCCTCTAGTGCTTTGATGCTGTTTTATTGGCCATTGAAGAGCATTTAGAGCATAAGAACTTGCAGTTCTTAGAGGTTCAAATTGATTAGAACAAAAGGGGACTTACTGAACATGCAGAGTTTCGTACATTTTGATCTGATCATTAGTATATTTTTTTCACTTTGATTAACTTGATCAATAATTTGATGATAATTTTTCTATTATGATAATGTAATTACAAGTGACCGAAGTAATTTGGTTAAAGGCAAAATCACTGATTGTGCTAGCACTGGTGAATCATAAGTAAGCAAGTACAAGTTTTGGTCACCGATTGATGCTGCCGCTGGTGAATCAACTTTCTTGGGGAATCAGGACCTCCATCTCTAAGGACAGTGTGTTGTTTAAGCTCGCAAGTGCAACTACCAAATCGCTTGCAAATTTATTGAGTGGTTTAAGCAAGGTGGAAAACTGAATGGTCATTTGATGGCAAGTTGTATCAGGAATATTCTTATCAAAAATTATCAAAATCTGATCATTGGTTTTCAAGTTACAGTCAAAAATGTTGGGGATGTTTTTTTGAGACACAGTGTACAACTCTGCTATTAACAGCACATAGGGAGGAACACTGTCGGTGGGTGCATAGATGGTTGTGCGTACAGCCTACCACATGAGTTCCATTATCAGAGTATGGTCTGTTCGTGCATTTTTTCAATAAATGGGCCATACAAACCAAAATGCTGTTTCGATGTTTTCAGCTGCATCAGTTGGTTTATGATATGGTGGTCTGTCCAACATTAACTTTTTTCGTTTGCTACCAGGGAGTGTAGTGGATAGAGTGTATTTGCAGATGTGAAGCAAGTGAAGATGATCTCAGCTTGTTTGAAGATGTTCACGACAAACGTGATGAGGTATTGATGTTGTTGTAATAGCCAACCAATTCCTTTTTTTGTTGTCACGCATCCTCAAGGTTGAGGATGTGACACTTGACGATGCTGGAGACAATATGAGAAGAGTGAGTCTTGCAGCTGTTGTGCTGGATGGACTGTCGTCGAGTACAGATGTCGACATGCCATGCCAAGGCTTGTTGTCGATGTTCTTTTGACGGCAGACACACCAGCCAGCTGTTGGTTCCACCAAGAAAAGGCGACTCCACCAGAACATTTTAAATGTTGAAATTGCATTTTTATGAAAAATCAAAAAATGTTTATAATCATTCACTACAACTGTGTAAGTCTTGTATATTGGCCTCACAACAAATGCATATGCATACATATACAGAAAAATAGTTTTGTAGTGTTACGTGTATCTGAGCTTATTTCTTCATTCTTTTCTTGTTCTGTTAGCTGATGATGAATATATCAGGGTTTTACCATTTTTTCACTCTCATGTACATATATATATGCCTATATGAGGTATTGATCTACTGTGCTGTGCATTATGTCAATTGTGAATTATGACTGGTTAACGTACAATTGTGAAATTGAACATTACACTTATCAATTGTCATGCAAGGTTATGGGGTTCGATGCATTTTGTCTTGAACTTTGTTTGAAACAAAGTGTGTGATTGACGTCACGTGCTGTTGGGTTGTGTGTTGTGAAGGAGTGTGAGTTTGCGGGTGAGACGTGGTACATCGGCCAACAGTTGCGCGGTGAGCTCGGGGGTCTGGAGCATGCATCGTGGATCAAACCAACGATGGCGCACTCGGCGAGGTCAGCTCATCGACATCGCAGACGAGAAATTATCGTCACTGTCGAGAATGTACGTACTCATAAGCAAACGTTTAGTAAACGTTTTGAAAAATTAGAAATGTATTTGTAAACATTGACTGCAAGTGACCAATTTCTACGTGACATGTTAACATTATTCATTGTTTTGGAATATTTTTACATTTTTTTGGTAATTACCTAGTGGGGTTTTTTGCTAGCATACACAAGTTCATAGATTTAAATACAAAATCTGTCATTATTAGGCCAACCGGAACGATAGTTCGGGGAGGCTGGTATGTTTTACGATAGTTTTTGCTATTTTTTTTCAACGCGAAATCTCCACGTGGTCCCTCGGCCAATTGCTGCAAAATTTTACCACATAGTTGGAAACATGTGCAATTTTGTAATCCCGGTTTAAAAGTTTGGAGGCAAGCTTCCCAAAAAATTTTGGGGGCCAAAACATGCTAAAGTTAGCTCTATTTTGGATTCCTTCTAATTTAGAGTGCGAATATCTTTGGAACAGATGGAGACATCAGAAAACTAGGTGATCGACAGTATTTACTCCCATGCTCGGTAAAAAAAGTTGGTGAACTTTGGTCTACTAATTACGGAGATTTAGAGGTGTAATCAAATTTTTCAGAAGACCATATTTTGACCCCTAGGGGGTGCTGTGCCCTGAAATTTTCACATGTGTTACAGCATGACCAAGGCTTGCTAGTGCACACCCCATTGGAGACAGGGGTCCCCTTACAATTTTTACAATGGGGGGTCAACAATTGGCTTAAAATTTAGTGTATTAGCACCTATAATTTTGGGGCTATGGGGAGTAACCCCACGAAACTTTGCCACATGACATGCCATAAGGTGGGCATTATCACTTTTATACAACTTTTTGGGAGGGGGCACGGATTCTTAAAATTTGGGATGGCAAAAACATCTAAAATTCAGCACAATTTAGGACAACTTTCAAATTTGAATGCGAATATCTCAGGAATCGGTCGAGATATTGAAAAACTGAAAACAAACCTGATCGACATCGATTCGTGGAGAATTTAGCAAAAAAATTGGGTGAACTTTGGTCCACTAACAAAGAAGTTATAGGCGCAGATGTAGACTTACCTCAAGTCGACAACACGCATTTTGCATATGCCAATGCATTTGAGTTTGGGCCATGTGACTTTGCTACCAGGGAAATTTAACCCCCCTCCCCAAACTTTTTCCCCAGTCGGATTTACGGTGCCGTGTGGCCTCACATTGGGCTCTGCCCCAAACTTTTAGTTTTCTCAGTTCAGTTCTTTACTTTTTGTATATAAATATTTTTAATTATCATTGTTTTTACCTTGGCTTTCAACGTTCACTAGAAATTTCCAAAGTATTTTGATAATTGAAAGAAATGTTAAAAATGCACTTTTATGAACATAAATGTTTGTAAACATTCATTACAACTAGAGCTGCGGATTTTAACGATTAATTTAATCGTTAACTAACAAAGAAAATTAACGATTAATTTTATTTTTAACGAGTAACGGTTCTGCCAGATACATCGTCAACAAGAGACGTTCGTCGCTGGATCCATCAACCGTGAACATGCTTGTTTGTCTCC
>Ga0056128_1009997_pt1 | contig 11847 bp, 10 predicted proteins | sample WorMetLIZISLAND2_FD_71113 | JGI IMG/M metagenome (GOLD analysis project Ga0056128, IMG submission 71113) | Marine gutless worms symbiont microbial communities from Max Planck institute for Marine Microbiology, Germany - Olavius geniculatus... ... | reverse complement strand
AGGAGTGGGGACTGTCAGACGATGATGCATCCGAGTCTGAATATGCGGAAGGAGAAGTGGACTAACTATAACAGACTATTTGTCTGCTTAGTATATAGAAGTGCTAACTTTATGTAGTATGTATGTATTTATGTATGTATGTGGACAGTCGATAGTCGCGGCATAATAGGCCTACATGTATTGCCTTTTGCAACCTGACTTTTTTAAGACTTTCCGCTATTTTATATATGGGCAAGTTTTTTTTACGTTTTTTTGAAAATTCAAAAAAACGTGACTTTTTATGTTTTTTGAACGGCTTCACACGTTTTCTCGAACTATGGTTTCCACCATGATTTCAGCGCTCCATCAGACCCTTTCACAGCATTTTTGGCAGTAAGAACGAGACAAAAAAGAACAAAAAAATGACGGATAGGGGGAGGGGATGGAGAAGGTAAGGGGCCTGAATGTTCCCCCAAGACAAATTCCTGGCTACCAGTATGCCTAAAATTTGTTTTGGGGGCACAGTGCACACTTGAGACCGCTTACCGTCTCCATATTCTCCCCCTTTTCCTTCATTTTCTGTCTCGTTTTTACTCTCAACAATAAAGTAATTTGAGCAAAGATCACGTGATGCACGATAGCAGCGGTTCTGCCACCTGGGGGCAATCAGTCTACAGCGTGCAACAAAATAGTAATGCATCTTAATGAGTATCCAAATTTGAGGCCTCTGTACGGAAGACTCCTTGAGTTTAGGAGGTCGAAACTTAGATTGTTAAAATGTACGTTCTATGCTAAAAAAAATTTCATACGCAGGCCGTCCAGGTCTATCTCGAGCCATTTCGGTGCAATTCACTCGAACTGTGCACCACAGTATTTTGGGGGTTTGAGATCATTTAAGGTCAATTTGTTGGCGTTGACACCAATAAAAAGGTTGTCACTGGTTATGATTAGCAGTATATGTCTGTGCCTATCTGAAACTTTTCACACTAGACAAGCCAATAGCGGTAAAATAACTTTTTGGGAGGGGAGCGATACCGGTGTTGCATGTTAGTTCGAAGAAGCGCACGGCAGAGCACAGCAACTTGGCTGAGCTTTCGCCTTTCCAAAACAAGCAACGAAAACAAACAAAGCAACCTTCGTCCATCCTTCGCCCATCTTTCAACAAAAGTCCACAGAAGCTTTCGGCAACCCACTTTTGTCAACTTTTGACAGGCAGCCTTCGTCAATCCTCCGTCGACTTAAACACAAAATCTTCTTTTTGGCATTTTGACTGTATTTCTGCCCGGTTTTCGGTCATTCCACGAAGAGCTTTTCGTCGGTAACCCTTCGTTTAACATGAACTCATTACCAGCATGGGAAACCGCCCATGTTCCGGGGCCGAAGGTACCCATATGGGCTAGCTGAGATCCTGCAATCACCCAAGACGGAAGACGAAGCGAAAATATTCGGTAATTACAGAACGAAGCAACGAACGCCTAGACGATAGCATAGCTAAGACGCGTGAGACATTCGATCTGCTGTCGCGCGTAAAAACCAGACTTAAGAAAATATCGATATGTCGTTTTTGATATCGATATATCGTATGGTATCATAGAAAAAATATAGAATTTTTCGATATATCGCAATAATATATCACGATGTTTTCGAGATATCGCGATATTTTACGCCAGAAGTTTATATTTTTATTACTGCATTACCAAAATAATGAGACTAAACGCAGAAAACGGCAAACTAACCGAAGCAAACATTATAGTGTCGTAATTTAACGACACTAAACGGCAGTCTAGTTCACTTTTAAGTTCACCGACACATTTTAATATCTACGTAAAACAAACTGCCTTGCTGAACGTTCACGTCTTGTTCTTGTGCTTGTGTAAGATTTACATACTTATCATTTTATAATTATCGATATCAATATCGCGATATTTTCAAAATATCGTATCGATATCATATCGAAATTGAAATCCCAATATGGAATCATCACTAGTCTAAGCTGATATAGTTTTTAATGATTTTTGTATCTATGTGTAACGTGCCGATCTATGATGACTGCCTGACAGGACGTTATTCACCGTGTACTTTGTGTGCCTTTTATCATTATTTTTCCGGTAGAAATGTGTAAAGCAGTCACTGCGCTGTTGACGACATGTTTCTACGTGTGTTCGGCGAGTTTGGTCGGGCGTGGCTGCTACGATCTAAGTTATGGCATCGACATCAAGCCTGTCGTGTAAGTATACGCCATGTTGGATGAATTATAGACAAAGAACTTCGTCCTCCTAAGTATTAGCGGACGACATAGAACTAGGCTAGATAAATTACTACAATAACACAATACAGTACAATACAATGGAGAATTTGCACTCGAAAACTGACATACAAGCTGTCAGTTTAATCTAGCACATAAACTAAAAAAGGTCATCCTTCACTTTGGGTACTTTAATTATTTCGCCTGCAATTCCCAACGTACAGCGCTACCACTTAGTAGTGCAATAAACAATAGCGAATTAGAAGTAATTTTTCAATGCAAATGAATGTTAGTAAACGACTGCCAACTTAAATTAAGGTTCAAAGTGCATAGTTGTCTGTGACAGTCTGTAGGAACGCTACTGTCCGCGAAATTTGTTCTTGTACATGAACTATGTAAGTAAGAAGAGAACAGCACCTCAGACGTGCCGAACTGTCTGCGTATCTTCCGTTTAGCTTGCATCCACATATTTTCTACAAATTCAGTATGAACATCTGGATCGTGAGGATCAATGAATTTCTGTTGATGTACGATAACGGAATGCAAGTAGATCCCGTGCTGAATCGCATCAATGTTGGCATAAGCTGCCCACCCGTTGGACATGATATGCGAACCGGGCAGAATGTACTGTTCAATCAACAGCAGAAGGGTGGCAGCACTGCGGTCCGGAATTTCAGTCAAGAAGCACTTGCCATGTCGTGTGACCAACAATACATCAGTATTATTACCTGCTTCAGCGTCAGATGGCTACCAGAGAAGAAGGAACCATCTCGGACCGATTTCTGCATGTTACACATTTGGCATCTCCACCTTTTCCCATCAATACTCTCACCGTGAACCATTCAGTTACACAGCTGATGGTGTGTTGGACACGTATACGAATTCCTTATCAAACAGCGTCTGGCCAGCCACTGCAGACAGTCACTGGGTTCCAATATCTCTGGGAACAGCGATGACATATTGAAGACTTCATTCCTGAGCCACGGTAACACAACTTGGTTTGGAATAACAATTGTTTGTGGTGCAGGTGGTCTTCCAGCCATCACAGTACAATTACATCAGTGATATTCAACCGGGGTTCCGTGGAACCCAAGGGTTCCGCGAGCATCTGCCAAGGGTTCCCCGGCTGCATGGTCAGTAAAAAATAAAATTAACTTAGCGTGCAGAATTATGTCAGACCAAGCCATAGAAGTAATAAGCACCAAATACTTTTTTTAGTTCAAAATTTGTGCTTCTAGCCGTCTACTTTTGCATACAGTGTTAAATATTTTTCTGTTAACAATTTAATGTTAACAATATTTATTAACAATATTTGTATTGAATAGGCCTACTGAACACTAGGCTTAACGTACTTAGTCTCATTGTAAAGAAATCATGTGTTCATTTATTGAAAAAAAATCATTTTCTGAAAAATTTTGTTTAAAAATTATAAAAAGCCTCGCGCATCAGCGTAACTAGCTGGGAGGTCCAGACCCCCTTAGCTGTCTGTGGGCCTTAAAACGCAAAAGATCCGGTGGTAGGCCTAATTTTGTTGGCTGCCTCATAGGGTGTTTTTGGTTAAATACAATATCTTACTGCTGTCTGCCGGTGAAACAAAATTGTTATATAATATCATCTCTCATGCAGTCATTAAATTCTACACATATTTTGCCTGCTGCTTTTAATCGTCATCTTTTTTGGGCTTTGCTTTCAGACCTCCACAGATTCTCTGCCTCTGTCCCCAGACACCCTGAAACTTCCACTTTGGCCGTAGGCCTGTACTCTGCTGGACTCACGAATCAATGCACATGGGGTTCCGTGAGTGACCTTCACGCTTGTGTGGGGTTCCGCGGCATCAAAAAGGTTGAAAAACACTGAATTACATTTATTTATTAAAATAGGCCTGAGCTAAATAAATAGTATAGCAGACAAACCAGAAGTGAATTGTAAACATGTGCTTGCCGCCCAAAGAATATTAAACAGCCTGATCATAAGGAAGTGAAATTTATACTGAAATAATTAAGGTACTTAAAGTGAAGGATTACCCTAAAAAGTACTGAAATTTTTAAAAGAAAAATGAAATGAGAGATACTGAGAGTAGAAATTGTGTTAAATGTAAAACTGACAAAATTTGACACTTCGGCACCAGGACAGTTTGGCACCAAGACAATAGTCGCTTGTGTATGGACTTTGTAACTTATAACTTTGTAAGTTATAACTTCAATTTTGCAGTACATGGAGTGCGTTCACAAACTTTTTCGGTTCACGAAGTGGAACGACGCGTTGTCGATGGCAATCATTTCACCGATGATGCGGTGAATACGTCGTGACCTCTCATCATCGAAGGACCACGGCATCTGTGCATCGAATGCTGTCGCGATTCTGAGCTGACCAGCTGACGTCTACATCTGTGGTGCTGGTTGCGATGACTTCTCTTCGCCGCGGTCCACTGCTCAGAATGCGTCTTGTGCAGATGCTTCATTAAATTCGATGTGTTGTAGGTTGATGTAACCCTTCCTCCGCGCGAGATCAATGACTTGCTAAGTTTACATTTAGCTATGGATTCGTCAACTGCACCTACTTCGAAAAATTCCCAAACAACACTAGTGAGCAACATGACTGCTATATAAGAAATAGTTTCGTATAACAGAATAAGTAACCATCAAAGTTTTCATCTCGACCTGCATATGGAAGAAACTGAAAAAGATATCCATCTGATGAGCACAGACACCACAACTTGAAGCCAAATCTGAGTGGCTTTCCCTTCATGAACATTTTGCAAGAGTGTCTTCCAAAATATGGTATCATTTGCTCATCGATGCTCAGATTGTGTGAGAACACCCCAAATTTTGCAAACTTGGAATTCAGCATATCTGCATACTTGCGTACTTTGTACAGCTTGTCCTCTTTCTTGACAGAAGCATTATCGCTCAGATGCAGATTGCGTTTGATGTCACAGAATGTCTGCCGAGTCATCGCATTAGTCACGATGTGGATGCTGCAGTCATCAGCATTTTCCCAGTACATGTCTTCTTCCCTTGGCAACTTGTGGTAGCCCGTGAAAAGCAGAAAGTATGTTCTACTAATAGTCTACCAGTTACTGCTGGCTCTTCTCTGTAGCACACTGTCCGTGTAACTGTTTCAGTTAATTTGGTGGTATGCTTTTGGACAAAAGAGTTGACTTCCTGCAGTCTGGAAACTGTCGACGATGATCACTGACAACTTGTAGAAGGAACTGCAGTTGTTTTTCTCCTCTCGTCAGGTGATTGTTGAACTGCTGGATGAGAGCCACTCCTCACTCTGCTCTGTCATTGACAACAGCTAGGCTTTTAACGAACTTCAGTGCTTCTTGATATTCTTCGTCATCTTCCTAGCTAGATGGATCTTTCAGAAGAAATGACGTTGGTAACTGCAGCAGACAAAATATTGTCTTTGAGTTTGAAGTACAAAATTACCCTTCTCTTCCAAAAACACTGAAGTATCTGCTCTCGGACGCTTTGGAGGATGTTCTGGTGCTGGTATCTCCATCACAGCAAGCATCAGTTTCTTGGTACCAGCTGAAACCCGTGAGTCAAACAGCGACAGTGTGACCAGTTCTTCGGAGAGATACTACAAGTGCAATGAAAGTTTCTTGCTGGTAACAGAGGAGATCTTCGGCTCTGGGTATGTCGGCAGACTACGCATTAGTTGAAAGTCGTTCAGCGGAGCTTCAAGAGCCAGTGGTGCTGTCATCCATGCTCTGAGGTAAACCACCACAACAAATGCTGCCAGTTCACGGATACCAATCAGTTCATTCTTTGTCAATGTAAAATGTTGACGGAACAGCCACATCTTCAGAACGTAAAGTACTTTTGCCGTCCACCTTGCTCAGTGTACTGCACCCGGCACCTGAAAGCGAACACCTCTGGATGGAGTGGAACCAAGTTAAATTAAGGATAGCTCCAGGAATTCCCTGTAGTTGTCTCGTGGTTGCTCCACTTCAAGCTGTTTGGCAGCAAACTCAATGATGTCGTTACGGAAACTGGCAACGAGGTTCTCTGCATACGGATCTGTTGAAGCTGGATGAAATTGTTCACGATCAATGAAGCTCTAATGTTCAGTAAATCTCTTGAACAATGCGATGTCAGGTCCACTTGATGGTCGCAGCATTTCATCAAATGCTGCACCCATGGTCAGTTCACAACACTCATTGGAGAATTCAGTCATCAGTTTGTCAGGTGAATGCTTCAAGCATGTTGACACAAGTGCCGTTTGCCAAAACATTGACACCCAAAGGGCCACCTGTAAATATCAATCAAATTGAAAAATATTTGGCACATTTACTTTTCATAATAAGTGGAACAGCTTCAGTGGGTGAGAGGTACATATTTTAAACTTTCATTTTTTTGAGCCACCCTAAAGGAAGCGCTGCCGCTGGTATGGTTTGAAGTCAAATCCATGTCTGTTTTGTTGTGTAGCATATTTCATGCTCTGATGTGTAATATGTTGTATGACTTTATTATCAAAAAATTCCTCGAAAAGTTCTCGTTCTGTTTTTGCTATCAGCTTTTCTACAAGCTGTGACACTTCTTTCTTTTCACTGTTTATTGGCTGCGTACTGTACTTTGGTTTCTGCTTTGCCCAGTGCACTTTCGGGGTTTCAGATTTTGTAACTGCTGGTTTTTTAGTAGCTACTTTCACCGCAGCTTCTGCTTCGACTGCTTCTTCAACATCGGTGTCAAGAGCCAAGGTAAACATTCTCGTTAGGATAAGAATTTTTCTTTTCAAAACTGTGCATTCTGATGTATTTCGTATTTCTCAACCACCCCTCAAACATCGTGGGTCCAGGGTAGTTTACTCTCAATGGACCTGCAACCGAGTGGAACAAAATAAAAAAACGCATTCTTCCAAGCAAAATAGCAAAGACAGAAAATATAACGGTTGTGTGTATATATATATATATGTGGTAAATTTTCTTCTATACTACAGTTTTTGCTGTAGTTTTAATTCGTTTATTGCTCCGCCAGGCTCATTGGCTATGTTATTCAGCTTGCGATTCTATAGGCCTATAATACCAGCAGGCCTAGCCTTCACATTATTCAGTCTATAGGCTAGCTGTTGTAGACATAATAGTTATTTCAAAGCCTTGACTACAGGCTACAAACCTATGCCTATGCATAGTTTTACAGCCTACCTCAACCGCGTAGCTCAACAGCCACTAAGCCTGTGTGAAAGCATGTATAATCTTCGGCTCATGCATTTTTCGATCAGTTGTTGTTTGAAGCTGCTGTCGACAACATCGCCTATGCCTCTGTTAATCTCTTTATAATACAAGGTTAGTACATGTTTTTCTTAATATTTTTTTATATCTTCACACATAAACTAAGACAGACACATAGACGGGTGAACAGACGCATGGACAGACGCACAGACAGACAGTCGGACACTTCACTTTGGTAGCATAAACTTATATAAACATAAATAGATGCACAGACAGGCGAACAGATGCACACCACTCTTTTGAAAAGACGGATGGACAGACACACAGACAGACGGTCAGATGCTTCACTTCGGTAGCATAAAACTTTTCAGCGAACATAACAAAAAATTCCGTAATGATGGCGAACATGTGCCTCATCTCTTCAAACCCTTCACGCGTCGGCATTGGCAGTAGTTGCCATTCAATGCTCACGTTGTTGTCCGGTGTCCTAGCTTGTGGTTGAGATGGTGGTGTGAAGAGAGTGCGGTGCACTGGGGCCAACTCCACTAAGCGGTATGAAGTCCCATGCTCCATTGCTCCACGTTGACCAACCTCCGCACTCGGAATGGCGTGTACACTGGAACCACGAAGTACTTCTACAAAAACAACAAACAAAAACACCTTTTAAACATTTACTCTAGTTGAAGTACTAGCATACTTTTTACGCACGAAAGCATCGCAGTTCTCTCCATCTGTCTGTCATACTTTTTGCACTAAATACTGAGTGTGAACTCAGCAAAGGAAGAATATTTACCGTACCTGAAACTGTGGGAAAAGACTATTTCCTTCACATACAGCTTTGCTATGCATCCTAGTTTCTTCCTAGTTTGAAACTTTTTGTATCGTTTCTTGACATAGCTGTGATAATCTTCCTGTTAAACAACACAAACACAGCGGAATGAATCAATCAATGATATGCACACACCCTTCTATTCCAAGACATGCACACCACATGGCTCAAAAGCCATACAATAAAAAATGACAACAATACAAAATAATAAGATATGTTACTATTACATCTACTAGGCCACCAGTGACTAGGGCCCACAGTTTTCCACGAACAATTTTGCCAAATTCCGCAGACCACTTTGCAGAATTCTGCCGTGGCAAAATCATGTGTAAACTGATAAGAAACTTCACTTATTAAAAGTTTCCAAAAAAAATTAACGCTTCGACAGCTCTACTATTAACAACAAAAGCTGACAAATAATTTCCGAAAGTCTATTATTCTTTCAGCGAATAAATATCAAGTGGAGCATTAGTGCCACAGAAACGCTTGACATCAGATAGCTGCTCGTTAGTATACATGACAACGCATGGTGCATGTTCGGACATGAAGGTAATGTGACGAACAAATGTACTCACTAGCATCGCAGTCAGTTACTGCTGTTGGTGCCATGCACACCTCGACCAGTGGCGCAATATGGTTAATTTCTGGAATTTATTTCAGATTTGCATACCGAGCAGTGTTCCACATTATGTACACTGGGGGTTTGCAGGTGCCCACTCCCCGACCCATAATGTGCTTAGAGAATGGTGACAGTTCGCCTGGATTGACCATCAATGGCCATAAAGTTTGTATTGCTTTCTGCAGCACAGTACTTGCTGCGAGTATGGCCAGCATATCACAGTAGGTATTGGCTTGCACCAAGGTGGTGACAAATTTCCTGTAAGTCGGCAGCTGTAACCAAGGATCCGCCCTGAATGGCCCATAAAAATCGGGGTTACTGCTGTCGTACAGCCGGTAATGCGTGTCTAGTAATTTCTACTCACATGTGTGAACAACTCCGCTAGTCAGGCGGCGTCATCAAAACGACACCCGTTGGTCGGCTGTGATCATTTAGCAAACGTGCCGCCGGTAACCCCTTCAACCCTGAGTATTTTTTACTTTATGCACTGTGCCAGCCTGAGTATTTTTCTGCATATTTAGGGTTACTTGCATTATATGTGTTGTAGCTACATTCTGAAAATGAATGATATTTACGGTTGATCAATACAGTGCACAAAGGCTGTAAAAGAATTAAAACGATGGAAATAATACATTTTGCAGATAATTATAGCGATACGTGGACAACATACCCATTCAGTCAAAGAACGCGGAAAATTGTTCGATCACTTTTACGTCAACACAAAGCAAAGTATAAGCAATCATGACGAAACAAGAAATATTGATCACTACTTTACACAGCACAGCAGTCTTTTACCAGACAAATCAGTCAGAACTATATGCTTCATCACGGTGATGTGCATAGTCCAGGTAAGAATGATATTGCGAGAAGCAGGGAACAACGCACAGAGGCACACCACCACACTTACCACACATACATCGCATCTGCTTTCTTATCCTTTTGCCATCCCTCTTGCTTTTGCCACACACACGACATTCTCTCTTTGGATCACGGCATGTAGAGGTTGGTGGAATAAATGCAGGGAAATGCCTGTCAGTCAGTCGAATGGGGGCATCTGATCCAGATCGCCTGCCCCCAGTAGCAATATGTCGAGCAGTGCAATATTTTGTTAGAATGCCATCAATCAGTTTCGTGCGAAAACTGAGCAGAGTATCTTGAGTACCAGGGTTCTTCTCTTTGTACAGCACAAAGCTGTTATAAACAGTGACATCAAGCAAATGCTGGAACAGCTTTTTGTACCACTTCATTGATTCACGTAGTGACAAGTATGATTCGAGCATCTGGTCAAGCTTATCGACACCTCCCATAAATGCATTATATTGCACAATTACATTTGGTTTCATTTTTTCCTGTCCACTGTTTTGGTCAATCTTCCCTGTTCCAACAATAGATGCATCATGAATTGTAGATAGCATATTGACAGTTCTCTTGTCATGCCATGACAGAGCTAGTAACCGACCAGAGCGCCTAAAAATGCAGTCACCTTTTTTTCAGCTTAGCTTTTTTCAAGTACGGTGGCATGCCTTTTCTTCTTAGCTTGACGGTACCAAATGCATCTGTCTTCCGGCCAAGCAAAGTACGATACAGTGAAGGACATGAGTAAAAATTGTCGGTCACAACACAATAACCTTTGTCCAGTAAATCAACAATAAGTTTCATTACAGTGTATGCTGAACTAGATAATTCAGTCAGGTTGGTCATTTGTAGGAGACTTGCCTGTGTATATAGAAAAGTTCCACAAATATCTGGTTTTACTGTCACACAGCTCATTACTTTTGATGCCGAATCTTGATCTCTTTTTTGGAATGTACTGCTTCCAACACAGTCTCCCTTTCTATAACAATAAACTTTCATCGATGGCCACATACTGCCCGGAGACAAACGCACTCCGGAACATACCACACAAGTGATCAGGCCAAATTTTGAACAAACGTTCATCACCACTTCCCAGAGAGTTGTCAACAAAATGAAAAAACTGATTTATTGCAAAGAACCTATCCCGAGACATAGTCATGCCAAAGAATGGTGTAGCCCACTGGGCTTCAGTTGACTGTGTCTAACACAATAGTGGACTGATAATAGATTTTTCAGTTTACCCCAACCTTAAAATCACACGAAACGCACCTGGACGCATTAGACACCAGACGCATTTTATCGTCACACGTGCACTGCACGCCGTATACCGAGCGTACCACCACTATCCGAAATCGTCTTGATCGTTTATTGCCACTCCTAGACTGTTGTACGGTAGCTTCAGCTGCGGTATAGAAGTGATCGCAGTCGACGCCGGGATGCAGTGTTGCTTGGTAGAACGCCCAGTATGCGATGGGGTTGAAGTCTTTGACGATGTCTTTGAGCCACGGGCATTCGGTTGTCATGATGTAGTGTGTTCGGTTCATGAGTGGTGTTTTTTCTGATGCGTTTGTTCTCCATGGTGGTACGTTTGCAGTGAGTATGACTGGTGTGCGTGTAATTACGACTGGTGTGCTGAATTTCTTGTCGACGGTGCATTTTTCGCCATCTGATATTTGTTTGTATTTGTTGAGATTTTCTGGTGCGAATAGTGCTTCGTCGATGGAAATCATTCTGCATAGTATGCAGGTTTGCCATGCAAATTGCGATGCAGTGTTGACGTTGGAAACTTGTCCAACGTATGAACGGAAAAAAAAACAGTAGTTCCCATAAGGGCTTGCAGTAGGTTATAAAAAAGGCGATCGATTATGACTGAACATAGGCGTATTTATTCACGTACACTTTGTCACAGTTCTTGCAAGGAATTCTGTAAATACAGTGGCTTGATTCCTCGTAGGTCAGTGTGTCCTTTGGGTGGACCAATTCATTTCGAACAGTCCTGAATGGTCGCACAGTTGTCCCAACACCATATTGATCAAGGTGCAGCTGTAACACGATGAGTCCCAGGTCGTGAAATCTGGAACCCATATAAATTCTTGGAGGCTCGCAGAAGTGCCTGATGATCGCATATAGGTTGCGAATTC
>Ga0056128_1009996_pt1 | contig 11848 bp, 6 predicted proteins | sample WorMetLIZISLAND2_FD_71113 | JGI IMG/M metagenome (GOLD analysis project Ga0056128, IMG submission 71113) | Marine gutless worms symbiont microbial communities from Max Planck institute for Marine Microbiology, Germany - Olavius geniculatus... ... | reverse complement strand
GTCTGTCAGCTGACGCACGGGAAGTGGATCCCGGAAGACGAGCTGGTCACGTGTCTACGTCGACAGCGCGTTCGATACGTCGCCATCATCGGCGACTCCAACGGTCGCGGCTACCTGTTCAATCTGCGTCGTCTGTTTAAAAAAGCACCCTCTGAATCACGGCGACCGCGGATCGCTTGCGGGCCGATAGTTCGTCACACCGAGCTGACGTACGACAGCTACCGGTCGAGTAGGGTGCTGGTGAAACACAGGTGTCCATGTGGTGGATACTGCACTCTGGAGTTCAGCGACGACATGCGCGATGTCCATTGCGATGTTCAGCAGGTGCGATGTATTGTCGACAACGTCACGGAGGTCGTGTTCGAATACATCACGGCGTGGTTCACTATCGACTCCAAGGTGCAGGTACAAAAATGTTGCAATTCCGCTTATGTTATGATCTCGACCTAGGCCTTAACGCATAGTGTAAGCCATTTTGTATGACGTGATTCTTTAAACCGTTAGCTACATGTACATTGTTTCCGCACAAAAACAATATTCCGTATTTATTTTGTATTATGGATCGTAGAATTATTTATGCCAGTCGCACGTGGCTATGTAATCTAGCAGACTTTTTCGGTTATTGAAATAATAAAACATATTTGCTTTACTCAACCAACATCCCTGAAGAATTAAAACACAGCCGTGATTTAATTTAGGAATGAATGTAAGCGTAGGCCTATTATAGCAGGACATCTTTATGACGTTGTGCACGCAGTACACATCGAGAACGGGCTGCCAACGTTCAGCGTCGAATCGTGTAGAATCTACCAGAGCAAACACGACACAAGAGTTCCTGCTAGGCGAGTACTTTTCCAACCCTCGCCCAGACATTCTACTGGTCTTCAGCAACACACACGACGACATGACACTGAGCCAGCACGCCGCCAACGTCGACCAGTTCGCCCGACTCATCGACCAGCTGGTGCCGGCGTCGACGCGGGTGGTCTGGACCAGTCGGCACGCCGAGGACGACAGCAAGAAGCCAGCATCATGGCGTCACAAGCGCTACGTGCAGCAAGACGGACGCCGACTGACACGACTGCAGTGGCTCAACGAATCCAACCGCATCCTCTACGCCAAGATGCGTCAGCGATTCACTGACGGCCGACGACCGACGATCATGTTTCCCGACCTGCTAGCAATGTCGCAGCTGGCGCTCAAAGACCTCAACAAAGACGGCGTGCACATGTATGACGAATGGTACCAGTCTGTCATGTCCTTCATACTCCAGTCCTTTTGTTACGACGACTTGCCGACCGCTTCCTGATGATGACCATCAGTGAAAGTAGACCTACTGCTGTCAGTTATGGTAATACATTTGCATTATGTGTTAGATTGTATTGTTCTGTTACGACGCTTTAGTGGCGTGCGCGGAATGTAGTGCCCGACCATCTCCTGATTGGAAACGCGCTCGTGGCCGACCTCCCATCACTTGGATCCACCAGATCTGCCGGGACACGGGAATATCAGTGACCGACGCTCTTCAGCTGGCAGAAGATCGCTCGTTTTGGCGACAAATCGCAACGGCGGAATGCTACGGCTGAACGCTTCGCGTCTTGATGATGATGATGCGGAATGTAGCAATGCATAGTTTAAACTTTCCGTTTTTCCATTTCAAGTACCAACACACTCCGGCGACTGAACGCGCTTTGCATCATCTTGGGGTAAAAAATATTAACCTTTCTGTAAAACAAAAAAATACCGGGTACAATAATAATATTTACTTACAAACTCGATAACAGCAGAGAAGAGACGTGCCTTAATATGCATGCTATGGACCTATATTTATTCTGAAAATGTTATGTTTAGTGTGATTTTAAAACTTTAATTTTCCTTTCTGCGCTCGACTTTCACCGTGGCTATAACATGTGCACGTTTTTGAAAATCATGTTATTTTACATTTTTACCTCGACCATTTGCTTAGCTCCTGTATGATGCGTGTTTTAAAATACAGTTTGCAGTCACTTCGCAGTATTCCTGCAGGTTTTTTTTATGCTATGCGTGTTGAGTTTTGTTTGACAGGTGATTGAAACTTTCATCACTGACTGACGAGATATTTTCCGTTAGAATCAAGATATTGCCACAAATTATACAGAGCGTTTTTATTATATGACGATAGCAATAACTGTCAGCTAAGTTGTATAGCTACACGTTAGCAGCTTCATTAAGCCTCTTCGCTCAGTTGATGATGATGATATTGCAGCTATAGGGTAAAATCAGTAACCTATTATCCATATAAATCAGCGACAGTCGTATGTCAACTGTCATTAAACGAATATATGATATGATGATGACGATGATGATGAACAAGCGTCGGTCGGGGTAAAATTCAGTTAGCAGCATTTGATGGCTCATTTTCGAAAACTCCTTCACATATGCAAAAAATCTCGCAGATATCTTTTACACAAGCCGAATTATAGCCAATTTTGTCCCGAATTTCGTTGTCATAGCAACGGGGGTCGGTTAACGGAAAATGCGATTGGCAGCATTCGATGGCCCATCAACAAAAAAAATCCCTATAGGGGCAAAAATTTCACAATTTTTTTTTACAAAAACCGAGTTATAGCCAATTTTGTCCCAAATTTTGTTGCCATGGCAACGAAGGTCGGTCGGAGGAAAATGCGATTGGCAGCATTCGATGGCCCATCGTCGTAAAATCCCTATTAATGCAAACACCTTGCAGAAATCTCTTACAGAAGCCAAGTTATAGCCAATTTTGTTTCAAATTTTGTTGCCATGGCAACGGGGGTCGGTCAGGGGAAAACGCGATTGGCGGCATTCGATAGCCCATTCCCGAAAACTTCATATAGGTGCAAAAATCTCGCAAAAATCTCTTACGCAAGCCGAGTTATAGCCAATTTTGTCGCAAATTTCGTTGCCATGGCAACAGGGGTCAACCTGGGGTAAATATAAATGCCACCTTTAATTAGGCCGTCCCCTAATCCATATCCTGAAATCAAAAATTACGACTTTATCTTGCACACAACGGAAGTTATGACAGTTCAAATAATTTTTACATTTTCCCCATAGGCGCCATTGTAATTTTTTTTCGAATTTTTCGAATAAATAAGTCAAAAATTAAATTTTTATTTCGTAACATTAAAAGGGCACTTCCTTGCGCAGAACCGCGTCATTTGACGTATTAGCCGTAAAAATCGGTTTAACGGTTTCAAGAACCAAAATAGTGTAGTAAATTTCGAACAGGAGGAGTGTATAATTCACCTATATGGGAGCAAAAACCCCTCGGCGGATTGAGCCCAATTTTTTTGGTAGTAGGGGTCCACGACGTAATCACGCCGTTCGAATTTGGTGATAATCGGTTCAGGGGTTTTTGGTTGGCTGAGGGTCAAAATTTGCCTTTTTTCATAGACTTTGGAGGTCGTCCTTACAACACACACTATCGTGTGAGGTGTGACTGAGACTCGATTCTGGACGAGAAAAGGAAGAAACGTCGTAACGCAAAGATGCTATGATTGTATTACATAGGTTCACGCTTTGTAGACCAGACCTATAATTTTTTGTGCACCCTATTAAGCGGAATGAATCGATTTTTGCAGTGCACAGCGATTCCGCCTACTGCTACACATTTCTCCGTAGCGTGGTCTGTCCGTCTGTCGTATGTCACGTTTATGTACCCTGCTCAACAGTTTGACGTGTTGATGCCACTTCGCGGGAACACTTGTGGGCACAGTGGCACATTGTGCTAGATATGGTGTCTGACCCGAAGGAGAGATTTGAGGGTCAAACCCCAGTCAAAGCATGCAATTGCGCATTGCTGCTGCCACCTGACGATCGAAAACGAGGCGTGATTCCGCTTTTCATCAAATTACTGTGTTTTTTGTTGTTATTTATTATTTTTACTATTTTGCCCCGGGTTTTGGCGAATAAGACTGTTCATTGGCGCAGTGGACAACATCAGTCGGCGTGCGTAGTTACGTACCAGCTCAGTGGTAGGTCGTTGGCATCAATAATAGCTGCACCGTTGCCAGATTTTCAACGCAGATACGCTCTAATTAACTACGTCATGCATACGTGATCAGCAGCAGTAGCCAGATTTACGGTCGAAATCCTCCAATTAGGCTGGAGCAGTCTGTGGGTGTTGTTCCCAACCGGCTGAGCGTTGATAAACAGTCAGTCGTCAGTGTAAATATAGGCTATACCGCTCGCTGAAAAAACGTTCGTCGCAACTGTATGATAATTTGTACATAGTAATTGCAGAACATGCAGGTAAATCGCCGTTGCTTTTTTCGTATTGTACAGTAGGTTATGCGTACTAAGTAGAGTTCCAACAATATGCGAATTTCTAAAATGCCAGAATGGGGTAACCACGGGAGCGAAGCAGCACGGCTCTGTTTTAACAGCAACATCCTCATGATTCTTTGCAATGCAGAAGAGGGGCATTTGATATACAAAAAATCAACATTCCTTCAACTATTGCCAAACATTTGACACAGTTGATGATGATCAGGATATTATGTATGTGGCCGTCCTATAAGCCACGTTCTGTCTACAGCTTCTCTATCCGTTTATATGTCTCAAACGAGCATCTGACTTGAAAAAAGCAGAAAAACGAAAATTGTGTGATCATTTCAAATAGCAGTGGCAGTTACAAATAAGTCTTTCGGACGTTTTCCGATGAAAGCCGGTTCTCATGTATTTTGTTTTCAGTAATAATGTACAGAAAAAACGAATAATGCAAAGGGTCAGATTTAAACATGGTTATAAGTTACCACGGATGTTCTGGCACCTAACCCTAATTGGCAATTTCAACTGTCAAAAAAATTTATAAAACTCGGCATAAAGCGATTGCCACGCGCTAAATGGTAGCAAGCAGTCTCCAAGCACTAAAATACTGTAGAAATTTTGGGCCAAATATTGCGCTGAGATTTTTATTGTCAGCTAGCTTTATGTTATAAGTTTGACGATAATGTCAGAACATCTCGACGATGACGCGGACGACCGCATTTTATGTCGGTGATTGGCGCCGACATCGTTCAGTGTCACGTGATTGTAAAAATAAGCCCATTCAGTACGTTATAGTGTGCGTTGCAGCAGCAGCAGCAACAGAAGCTGCTGCAGCGCCCATGAAGCGTCCGTTGATGGAAGATGAGCCTTGAAGACGAGCCGCCGTTGAGATGGTGGGGCATACTGCTGATCGTACTGGGCTGCTGCATACTGCTGCTGGTCATCATCATACTCATCATCATCATCTACCGATACTGCAAGTAAGTGTCCTTCTGTCGACATCATCGATAACTGCATGGATAGATGATAGTAGCAGTGGCTTCGTGACGTAACGGTTAGGATGCTGGACTTACGATCGAAAGGTCTTAGGTTCAACTCCCGGTCGGGTCGCTATCGCTACTTGATGGGTGACTGTCTGCCGAGGGGTAAACCATCTCGGTATATAACCAACATCAAGGTCAACTCAGCCTTCTATCCCTCTATGGTAGGTAAATTGAGTGCTGGTCTGCTTGTTGAAGTTGAAGCGGGGTTTCTTTACCTATGTCGCGGTGTGATGCCGTATGGCAGGTGTTGTTTCGTAGCTCTATAACGGGTTTTTCATAAGAAGCTATAAACAACCTTTAGCCATGACGAGTGGACATTTGCCAACTCAAAATTGACACGTATTTGCAGTAACCCTAACAACACTGTAAGGAGACACCAATAATGATGAACGGATTTTCGTCTCGCATTGAGCTTCAAGCCTTGAAAAATTGCATGAAACTGACCGTATGAAGTGTTGCAAAAATAATTATGTGACGAGCAACAATACTTTGTGTCCGTTACCAATATTTTCCGTTTATTACATTAATTGGGGTCAAAAGGTTGGGTTGTGTTTTTGCCTCTATTGTTTTTGTCTGTCGAAAGTATATCTAAATTGACTGGGAATAAATTTTCATGAATTTGTGCAAGCGAGGAATTAAGTCAATCAGAATCCGAATCTCAAAACTTTGAAGCCGTCTTTTTTTGTAACATATAGTTATATGTAAATTTTCAGCAACATAGTTCGCCAAAATAAACATTTTGTAATGTTTTACATGCCAGACATGATATACCGGGTGGCGCAAAAAAACGTCCCGAACATTTGCATGCGTTATTCAACCGAGCGGTTAAAATAAATAAACACAAAAGCATTTATGTAATGACCAAACATCAGCAAATACGTGTAGGAATTTTTGTTTAAAACTCTTCTGTATCAGCCGTGATACAAACAAAATAGCGTTACATGCCATAAAGCAATTTTTGAAAATGGTTCATCATTTGAGTTGCCGCTCGTACGCAAGCTATGCCAAAACGTCACAGCAGACCAAATCATCAGTAACTAATCAGCAGAAAAATTGCTGAATAGATCCTTTATTCTCTTTTGCCACTGCCGCTAGACGCTTTTTCCACGACTACACGGCTTTTCCGATTCTGGCTCTCTGATGACGACATCATGCCATTTGTCTGTGATGACATTCTGAAAATCTTTGAGTTCGCAAATGGTTCACGTCTTCCTTCACAAAAAGTTATTGCAATTATTCCAAACCGTGTAATGTAGTAGATTCAAATCTGTTGAATGCGGTGTTCCTTTTTGGGAGCTGACGAAATAGGGCGTGTTGGGTCGAAGGAAATTTTGAGTTGCTTTGATGCGGTGTGATGGAACGCTGTCCCTACATAATTGGATTTTTAACTCTCATTACGTCACTAAGCAGCATTCAGAAATGTCATAAGTGAGGTCACTAAAATTTACAAGCAAGTAAGAATACATATTGTTCTACAAATGTACAAAAGGAAAAGTATCTCCATAAAGTATACGCGCCGTTATAGTTACGCAAATCTCGGGACGTTTTTTGCGCCACCCGGTATTAAGAAGTCTTGATCTCCCCCATAAGGAAAGTTGCCTTCGGCGCAAGAGTTGACACCAAAGGCTTCGTTTTGACGTTATATTCTAACTACGAATGTGACACTGCAGACACGTTAGCTGTAAGAAAAGTAGGAATGCAAGTGATGCACGTAGACCGTTTCTATTCGATCACTGGACACTTAATTATGCTACAGTGGGCACGTCAGTCATTTTACAGATTTTTAAGTGTGAGGCGTTTGTGCGTCTGTAAAAAAAATATTATTAGGTTTGTAGATTATATTTGCTACGGCACTTCCGAGCGTCGTTAAGCAGTGATAAGTATGCTTTAAATTGATTGATAATGGTACTGCAGATCAGGGCGAGTGTTCCCGTACGACGAGGAGACGGTCGTGACGCGCAAGACGAAGCGGAAAAAATCTGGCGGGAAGCGGAAAGTGATCCAGACGCAGACTTCACCATCTCGCAGCCCGGCCGCCAAGAAGCGCTCTGACACGCCCACAGGCGCACTGCTCAGCGAGCGTCGGACCACCCATACCACGACCCACACCACGACCCATTCCCAGGGTGCTCCAGCCGTCCTAATCACCGACGCTACACCGCAGCCGTCGCCCAGGGACGTCTCCCCAGAGCAGAGTTCATTGCCGGGTACCGTGGACGACGACAAGCCATGGGCCAGCCCGTACCCGGACCCCACACCGTCTGAGTCTGAGCCGCAGTCGTCCCGCAAAAAGCCGGTGACGGTCGAGAGGGTGTCGGGTGCCGTGACGCCGTCGAACGTCGATGTCAGCGCCAGCTCCGTCTCCTCGCCAGCTAAACAGCCGAAGAAAGGAAATATCTTCGAAATGCTGCCGGACGTCGGCGATGGGAAAAACATCAGGCCCGGGTAAGACTTGCATTCGCCATACATTGTGAAAAAAACATTATGTTTTCTCGTACATGATGCATTTAGTGCCACCGCAACTTGTCCTGCGTCTGTTCGTTTGTATGTCTGTTCGTCTAACACAGCGTGGTCATGTAACGTCTTGCCAAAGAGTGACATTCTTTTTAAGATAATAAAGTGCAAAACACCACATACATGTATTTATAGTGTGTGAACAACATTTGCTATTGATTATTCACAGCTTAAATGTGCTCAATCATATGAAAACAGTTTAATAAGAAGATGTCTCGGAACCCCCTCTGTTTTCCACATGCAGACGTGAATCAAACAACGTTTGTCTTTAGTTAATCCAACCGTCGTAACAAAATTACAGCTTATTTACACTTGTTTACATCGACAGGCAAAGAATTACATCATCAAATAAAAGCGATACGTGAATATATATTGTGTATGTGATTTCAGAAGGAAGTTCACCAACCGTGTCGGAGTAGACCCGGGACGTTAGAAGAAAAATGGAGAATGGATATCTCGACCACATATTTCTATTCTCCGTCCATTTTACATTAGCAGCGAATTGTCGGTCATGTTGGAAAAGCATTATAGTTTATTATAGTGTCAATAATTAATAGTTAATATGCAGATGTTGCATTCAGTATACAAATAGGCTTATGTATTCTCAATTAAAGCTGGTTCTCCTGTATTTTGTTGTTAGTTGTGGCGTGCACAAAAAAACTAATATGCAGAGGGTCAGATCAGAAAATGTTCATAAGGTACCGTGAAAGTTCCGGCAGCTAGTTCTAATTGGCAATTTTCGACTAACGATCTCGATTGTATATCAGTATTAAAATTCAACTAGAATGCAGACAACATGGACAGTGCCACAATTTATGCTCAAGTTTTGCAAATAGCCTACGTGAAAGACAGAACTTCAAAATGTGCCTTTAATAGTTAACTCCACTAAGTTTTATTTATGGAAAATAATGCGGCAAATCTGCAAGTCGGCATGTTTTGCAGAACGTTTTTTTAGACTGGGGGACTCCGTGCAAACTGCAGCAGGGCCTAGTTATTTAGTTTGCATTTAAATCCGACCCTGAGAGCACATATTTTCACCGAGTTGCAGTGAAACTGTGACGTGAAATTATTGATGTGGCTTACGTGAAGTGCTATATATAGCGTGTTTAAACTTTTGATCTTAATTTAGCATTTGAAAACTACATATTTCTTTATAAACATTTACTGTAAAATACGCTAATGTCTTAATATTTTTTGTATTATTATTGTTGTCGTAATTATATGTATAATAATTGTAAAAGTATCATTATGTTTTGCTGTTAATGTAACTTTAACCTGCTGATTGTTGTCGATTTATTTATGTGCGTTTATCGAGTGACATCAACAGTAACTTAGTTAGGCCTACGTTTAGCTTTATTTTGATTTTTTTGCCAGGATTAATACAAATTCGGACAAGTTGGTTTAATAGACTCATGTGCGAATTCCAGATCTGGTGAGCGTATGACAGGCGATGGAACAGTACGGTTAATACCGTAGGCTATACTAGAATAGTTTGCAGAATGTCTCTCTGATGAATTTCGAAGACAACGAATTAAAACGCCTAATCCGTTAATTTTCAACGCGTTTTGCTTCCGTATCATTTAATGCCGCCACAACACACAGCGGGCCTAATAATACCTACAGTCACGTCGGCTGGTCGATTTTGTGTTAGTACTGTCACATTCTATAGATGTTGATCTCAAAAAATTATTATACGTATTTGCTAGATTTACACGCATGCGAATTAACATTCGGAGAAATCAATCATTCTGGGCAACAAGCTGAAGACGATGGCACAGTGCGTCAACACAATGTGCATTGTGATTTGAGCAGCAACGGTAAGTGTAGGCCCAGCTGGACGTAAACAGGCGCACCACACAGGCGTAGTACTCATAGTGCCTACGCACGGAGGGATGGGTCAGGCTCAGTCAACCTGGGTGGCTGGATATATACCGAGATGGTTTACCCGCCAGCAGACGGTCATCCATCTAAGTACTAACCGGGCCCGGCGTTGATTAACCTCGTTGATGCGACCATGCAGCGACATTACCGACTAAGCCAAACCGCTAAGCTCTCTGCAGCTATTATTCTTAATTTTAATGTCAACTGCATCTGCTTGAGCAGGTATTTCACGATCATCGAGGATTCGAGAAGCGCTTTCGTGCACGATAATGTCCTACGTCCTACTGCAATTACAACTTGGAGTATAGTCTGGGCCTACAACCATCACAACGCTTTTTGTGGAGAAATTATGGAACTCATTTACACCGTTTCGCTCTGTCACATAGGGCCTACTAGTAGCCTAGTAGGCCTAGTAGTAGACAGATGTAGCAATACGCCACACTCTGATGTCTTTTTATAGTCCAGGCCAGAAACAGCCTATTCGCAAAATAACTAAGCCTACCGTATGACGCTGCAGAAAATCGAAAGTGAAACTAAAACATCTAGCATCTGTACGGCCAGTCTTGCACTTACATTAACCATCCCACGACTGCTCACTGCTCAGCGCTCATCACTACGTAGGATTCGCACGAATGCACACCTATAAATAGTGTAGGCAATACTATTATAAGGCCTAATACAATTTACAGTGAGTGTATTACTACTGTACGTGCAACTAGGCTACTACTGCTATGTACAGCTGTACTACAACTGCTAGTACACTTACAACAGCTACTATAACTACTACAGCAACTACTACTTGAATGACCGGCTTATATTGGAGACCCGGTTTTTTACTACTACATGAGACCCGACTTGTATTAGCAGTTTTACGGTATTCGTCTAGAACCTACAACAGATTCGAATTTAGGCCTATGCTCGGTAACTGGCTGTCTGATATAGACCTACGACTACGCGTACATTACGAATGTTTTTTTTATCTAGATAGATATTCTTCTTGACTAGATGATAAAGGACACCTATCTTTCAAACGCGAAGTAGGGCTAGTTGTAGTTATAATGTTCGCTTCATGCATTTTCAATTATCTTATTCCAGCCGTAGTGATGACAAAAATTACTGGATCACATCACATTGACAGACAATCATCTTGAACAGTTTCCAGCCTTATGAGCTGCGAAGTGCGAATAGTTGAATATATAGTGCCCAGTGATTACCATGAAGTAGTGTAGTGCTATACGACGTACTGGCGATACGGTACCTCGGTAAGTATAGAGATAGCGAACGTGACGATTATAGCACTATCGCCGAGGTCACGGTGTATCGCGGTGCCACGATACCACTAAGTATCATGAGATAACTATACTAGACGTAGGCGTACAGTTTGAGTCACTCTAGTTCTACTGTTTGCACACTGCAATAGAAAAATCAAGTCGCGGTAAGGGAATTTATGTTTACAAATACGAGCAACTAAGTAGGCCTATCCTACTGTAGGCATGCACATTAGTGTTTTTTTTTATTAAAACAGCGCATCTCAGGTTTACTACTGGTGTGTGATGATATTATTCACGTGTTGCGTGAACTATGATGACTGACGAAGGGGCGACTGAAAAAGCGGGATCTGACAATGCGGCACGTTGCATACGCAGTTCCGATATTGCCAACAGCGTCGTGGCCGGAAGGGAGGCAAAAGAACGGGCCGGGGGCAATAATTATAATGCTCCCTAAATTTTGGGTTGTAAAAAAATTGTCGAAATTTTTTGTCGAAAAATTTTTGGTTTAAAAGCGTTAACCTTCGGGCTGCAAAAGCTCCATTTTATAGAAATTTCGTGGCAAAAATTAAAATTATGCACCCGTAATTTCTTCTGTCGGAAATTCGTAGCATCTGTCGAAAAATTGCAACTTCCTGTCCCGCTTACTTACTTAACTTACGACGCCGTTGGGTATCGCAGTAGCATCGTATATCGCGCTGGTATCGTTATGGTGATTCCAATTTCAACTAGAAGGCAGTCAGAGCCCGCACACCTCCGCCAAGGCAATGTTGTTTGCTAGGTGGCAGCACCATCTTCGGTTTTGCAGCGGTTTCCCTTATGCCCCATTGAAAGCAATGGTAACGAAAATTTCAA
>Ga0056128_1009995_pt1 | contig 11850 bp, 9 predicted proteins | sample WorMetLIZISLAND2_FD_71113 | JGI IMG/M metagenome (GOLD analysis project Ga0056128, IMG submission 71113) | Marine gutless worms symbiont microbial communities from Max Planck institute for Marine Microbiology, Germany - Olavius geniculatus... ... | reverse complement strand
GCGCCTTCGGCGCCTCGATTCGGCTCGCGCCTTCGGCGCTCGGCACTGCTTTGTTCAGCACCCCCAATGCTAGCTACGGCTCTGTACTTCAGACAGGGCTCCTTCGTGTCTGGCATTTTTAGTGGAGCTTTGGCAGCAAACTGGATTATGTCCTGAGCAGTTTATGATGAACCAAAGTTAACTGTGCAATACTTTAATTACATAATCGAACCAGACCATCTGTCTAATAATCTTAATACACTGACAGTAACGCATTCTGCACTCCACATTTTTTGTTTTCATTCATACACGAGTGATCACTGTAAAACACAAGGGCTAGCTAGCACTTGACAAATGAGACTTGTACATACACCTTAAACACCCTGTCACACCATCTCAAGCTGCATTCACACATACATGCAAGCAAGTATATTGGCTACAACTGACTACACGCAAACACTATATTTAACATGTACAATAACTGGACTGGCAATGAATATATGCATAAATATCTGCACTTGGTGCACTGAACAAAATAACAAATATGAAATATGACAAAACAACACAGATTGAGACAAAAGTGGTGGATAATAGATGACTTGCGTGTTAATATTCACAGCAACATATTAACAATACCACCTGTACACCCAACATATTAATCTAATGAAGGTGTTAAAATTTGCAATTAATCCATCTACAGTTGAATGAAGCAGTTCTGTCACTTTACAGTCACTTCTAGTTACAACTATTCACCATTAATGGGGTATTTAGCTTAGTTTTAATGACACAACAGACTTGATAAATGCTTACAACACAGTGTCTATAATGCTGTAAAGCAGTATGGCATTAAACTCTTAAAAATATGTCTGTCTTGGAAATAATCATAGTGGATCAAACGCTGCACAAAGACATCTCAGCCATCACCGACAAAGGTGCACAAGGAACGTCAGCCCGGGATCAGTGAAAAACTTGTCGGCTGCATACGAAACCGAAATGGCAGACAAGTTTTAATTAGTCCCAGGCTGAGTTAACATTTGCACCCTTTGGTTGCAGAATACAAATGCAGCATGATCCTGGTACAGTGTGAACAACTGGCCAAAGGGTGAAGGGATTGACAGTGGTCTAGTGGTACAGTATATTGGATCTATCACTGACGGTTTCCAAGCCTGATGCTCAACCAATGCCTTTGAAGAAAACTTATGCAGACCAAGGTCTGTTGCATGGGAACTTACCCCGTTTATGGCAAGAGATGAGCTCCTGAACCTGAGCATGTTGCAGTCAGACCAACTCAGCCTACTACCCTCAAGTGTGGATAGAAGATCAACCTGGTTGTCTGGGCTATGGGACGAAGGCCTAGTGTGGCTCATTATGGCTGTGGCATGTCTACTAGCTGCACCGCTATGTCTTTGGTGCAGTTGGCCAACACAAAGCACCGCAGCAACATAAGCTTATGCCACATGGCTGAAACATGACTGCTTGAATTGCAAGTGTTGGTGGATCAAAAACAGGTTCACTTACACACTGCCAATCATCATGCCACATTTGTTCTCTCATACCACTCACTACTGTGAGATAATTCAAATTTCAATCACCTCCAATGCCACGTGTGTTAGGGCGCAGCACAGTGCAATTCCGCCAAACTCCACATCATACACTAATATATCACGCATAATTCAACTTTGATTACAACACCAAATGATGTAGAAATACTGCTGTTAACACCTTCTATTCTCAATTATAACACACCAAAAATTTCCTACTAAGTTCCAAAAACAACAGTCATGATGCTTTCCGCCTACAAGTGTAGGCCTGCGCTATAAAGAGTGTGAAGTGTGTAAATATTAAACAAAAATGTAAACTCAACATAGGAAAAAACGCAGGAAAAAGCCAGTGACTAGAACAGAGTCAAAACATCACAATAACAAATATAACAACAGATGTAAACCAAACAATACAAATAAATATTTTGACAATAAACATTGTTTGTAGACCAGCTAATGGCTATCTGAAAAGGCTTTGAATGAGGTCGGTGTTCTGGTTAGCTAACTCTAATTCAAATGAGAGACAGACCATTACGAAAGCAGGACCGGCGAGTGGAATTGTGGCTGTAGTATCATTATGACAGATACAAAAGGCGTTCAGTAAATTCCAGGACTACATCCTTAACATATTGACAGTAAATTGTGCATTTCGGAAAGTTTTTGTTATTTTTTAACATATTGTCCCTGCAGTTCACTGCAGTGTTTCCATTGTTCGACAAGTCGGCCAGAACCTGTAGCATTAAATTTTTGTTAGCACCTGTAGAAATTTCCGGACACAATGCTGTAGAACATTTTCATTGTTCCTGAATTTTATGTCTCCAAGTGATTTGCTGTGTGGTCCAAACAAATGAAAATTACTTGGAGCTAAGTCTGGGCTGTATGGCAAATGCTAAAGTAGTTCCCAGCCCATCTGTTCAATTTTCTTAACTGTCTAATGGGCCTACTGCACGTTGGGCACAATGACATTTTAAAGAATGACGCCTTTCTGCAGCAAACCTGGTCAATTGCTGCGAATTGCTGGTCGTAATCAATCGGACGATAATGCACAGTAATATTTTTCATTCACATTATGTCCATCAAACAAAAAGTGTCCAATAACAACTCTCCAAGTAAACTAAAAGATGCTTTGTCTGCAGCTGACCGTTTTTGTCATATGCATTGCTCCAACACTGACATCGTCACTAATTGACTGATGATTGCTGCAAAAGTGGGCAAACTATTCAAATACTTTCAAATATGATAAAGTGTCACTACTGATTACTACAGATTATCTACAATAAATTTCAGCACTTTCTACGCCTTCTGCGATTAGACAATTTTATGATTATTCATTGCATATGCTAAACGTCAACACTGACATCATTCATATCTTAATAACAATGACGTCACAGCGTGACAACATAAATGAGACCATGGTAAGAAAATAGCAGCTGTACAACCTCATAATAGTTCATAACAGTCCTGGAATTTATCGAATGCCCCTCGTACACGTTGATAAATTCCTTTTTTGTGAAAACCCAGGCGTAACTTGTAGCAATTATTGAAAAACAAACCCGTAAACCAAAAGTTGTTGCAATAATAGCCTCTTCACTGCCCAGTGATCAGCACCACTTCTACTCTGAATAAACTCAATCGGCTCAAAATGGAGAAAAGGCAGAAAGCATGGAATGCGTCATTCTGAAGAAGGCAACAAGAGTTGTATATCAGCAGTAACCGAAGTAAGAAATTATAGAGAACATTATCAGCACCATCTCATGGTTATCTCGCCGGCCCTGCAGGAAATTATGGGGGCAAACACATCTCATTCACATCAAATGCAGCATGGACATTATACACACACAGCACTGATGTAACCAATATGCAAGTATGCACATTAGATACATGGAACGGAAGCTTTGATCACCAGCCAGACATCACAACAGGCTGGGCCAACACTGGCTGAAATGTTCACGTTCATTTATACAGCCTCGTCACCTCACCATTTTCATTTTATCATCAGCCTCTCTAAAACTGCCACCAAATACTTAACCAATTAACATCAGCTGCAGCAGACGTGATTTTAAGCAACACCATCACCAAAATGTCACTCATTGAATGCGCGTACATTGTGAAATTGTGACAAATATCTGCCTGCCACTGCTGCACAGACTGGTCACAAAGAACAGCAGATCATGATCGAACTATAAAGCACTAATGTGTTATGATGATGATCAATGCAACTAGACCGACAGGACACCTGCAAGCAAGACTTAGCTAGACTGTAAGGTCTGTAACGGTTCTGACCTGTTCTAAGACGATGCACAGGTTAGCAACTGATAAGAATAAGATTCAAGGGAAACCAATTAGCCCAGGTTTACCTCTAAAAAGCCATTAAATCAGCTTCCATATACAGCAGATGATCAGTACTGACAGTGTACCTGATTTTGCCAGTTTGTGCTTGTTATGATGATTATTGTGTAAGTTTTACATATGTTTCCATTGTTTATGACAAAATCAGTAGCTGGAGCAGCAGCAGTGACAGTAGCAGTGGCAGCAGCAGTAGTAGCATCAGTGACAATGACAGCAACAATAATGTTCCGGCCAATCCTGTAGTAGTACTAAGCACATGTGACACACAGCTACTAAAGCCACAGCGGATGTACAGTTAGTTGTACAGTAACTTGTAACAGAGAGTTAAAGAGACGCAAGCTTGCGCAGTGGGTGGTTTACGAGAGGCCGTTCTGAGCGGCCGGTGCGCCGCTGACACGTACTGCAGTTGCCTGCTGCTGGGGCTGTGGTGCATGGCCAGCACGGATTGGCTTCGCTATCTGCGCCGAATGTCCACGACGAAGCAGATTCTTCTGTCTCACGGCCTCCTTGATACGATCCACCTCCAGCTGGTACCTGCAACCAACGCATACCACATTACATGTACTGTCACTATTATTTTACATAACATATCCCATTAGTATTAAACCAGGGAAAGCTGGGGTCAGACCTAATGCCAAAAAGATTCCAAAAGTTTAAAACATCCAAATAGGAGCAAACACTGGATGGCTAGAGGTCCGGATCTTCATTGGAGTCAATAATTGAACACTGTTGAAATGCTGTATATGATAACTGATAGGCATTAGAACAAGAACAAAGTCTTATGCAGATCACCAGAAATATCACTCAAATGCTGACGCAAGACCAAAAAAATCTTCAGTACTGGCACTACTAAAATAACTAATGACATCTGTAGGGTGCATCAAATTCGCCCTTGCAGCAAATGACTGTTCAAAGCAAAATGCTTCCAGAATAAAGGTAATGGCATGTTCAGGCAAAGTTCAGCTGGCAAACTGTTTCACACGTTTTACACAGTTTTCACACAAGCAATAACATTAGCAGCAGCTTTATGAACCCTCAGCAGACTGACGTCACATTTTGTGCAACTGAATACTAAATAACACACATTTAGATGATGACAGCCACAGAATGGAAGCACAAAAACTGACCGTTTCCTGTCTTTCATGGCGCCTTCCTTGGCCTCTTTGAGCGCCTGTTCCAGCGCCTTGACTCTCTCCATCGTAGCACGTAGGCGTTTCTCCAGCTTCGGCAGCTCACAGCGTAGGTCGGCGTTATCTCGGACAAGCTGCCAAACCACACACATCAGATTATCAGATGCTCTGCCAGACCCGTTGAGAAAGGGGAAAGCCCCTGCGACATTTGCCACTTTTATTTTTTGAATAACTCCATGAAACACTGGTTGGATTTGATAATTTTTGGCACACACCATTACTAAGAAACTTTATATAAACCACTATAGTTCAACCCAGATGACCTAAATACTGTTGCTACACTAGGCTACCTTGTGAAATTCAGCAGTCGTAGTTTGGCCATTTGCATCATTTGCATCAAAACTGTATGGAAGAGCCTTGCAGTGCCTACATTGTGTTAGATGAAAACCAGGCTTAAGTTGCAACACAGTTCGTACAGTGGGCGACTTCACTTTTTGACATAGACTTTCGCTGAGCCAAAGCTAAAGCTAAACGCAAAAGTCTCCACTTAGACCAAAGTCCGCACTTAGACCAAAGTCCAACTAAACGATTAAAAATGGCAGAAAACGGGTAAACCTAACAGCCAGTTACGCTTGGACTTGCTTATTTAATTGCGCCGCGTACGCAAATGACGTAATTACGTAACGTTTTACGTCACTTTGTAGCCATTACGGCATTTATTTTTGGTACCAGACTGCTTTAATTGACTAAACTATCTGTACGTAGGCCTACTGGAATGTAAATAGTCGCCACTCGCCATGTTTTCGCTCAGTGAAATCACTTCACTTTTTGACTTAAGTAGTTACTTAGACTGACGTTTGGACTCAGCAAAAGTCTAAGTCAAAAAATGAAGTCGCCCAGTGTCTGTGATCTATGGTCCGATATGACGAATACGTTTGCCGACGTACCTGTTTGTGAACTTTGGTGAGTTGGTCGAGGTTGTTCTCCAGAAATGAGATCTTCTGTCTTTGAGCCTGGCTGCTCATCGTTTCATCATCCTCGTCCTCGCCTTTCATCTGAGACTGAAACATCAACATCATCATCATCATCATCATCATCATCATCATCATCATCATATATTCGTTTAATGACAGTTGACATATGCAACTTCTATACAACAACTTAGTAATAGCACGTCATTTCTGAAGACCAATTTACAGAAGTTCACAAGTCAACCTTATGAAAAAAATTACAATAAAATCAGCCTTACAATAAATAATAATAATAAAGTTGATGACTTACAAAGTTGCCAAAAATTTTGGTAAATTAGGCTCAAGATCTACTATGCCACCCACGAGCGATGACAATTCATTTTCAACAGACATTTATATCAGAAGAAAATGGAATTAAGTGCAAAAACCTGCAAATTATATAAGTTAATTTATTTATCCCATCAGACTGTTATTAGGGACACAGAGACTATCCAGATTTGTTTTTCACTCACTTTCATATACAACTCATTGTTATTAAAATTTTTATTGTATAAACCACTGCAGAAGACACTCTCAGGCAATGAAAACTTTCTACCTTTTTCACGCGTGTCTGCAAGTCGTGGACAAAGAGTTTGCGCAGATTGTGGAGCGTCTGGAGCTCCTTGGCGACGGTTTCCTCCAGACCTTTGAGATCCTGGCGCGCCTGCTCACGCCGGTCCATCTGCAGAGACAGCTCTGAAAGGCGTGCAGACTTCTCCGCTTCGTCCGCCTTCAGTCGCTCATAGTCCGACTCCAGCTTCTCCTGAGCCAACGTCAGCGTCTGGTTCGTCCTGTGGTACATTCCACACATAGTACACATAAAACCATGGTCCAGTGCATATTATGTGATTGCAACAAGGCATAATACACAGTAGGCCGTGCTGAAAAGTACTTACCTCATGGCTGTGATCGATGGTGTGTTCTGCCTCGATGAATGTGTGATATACAAACCGGAGACACTATCAGATGTAATGCTTGAATGATGTGAGCTTATGGACAGTTGTAATACTCTAGACACTACAGTGAAAAATAAGAAAACTAACTAGGTGATGAAATAACTCATCAGAACAAGATGTTAAGCTCACAAGAAACTACTACACAAAATAATCAGAAAATGAGCAAATATACAATGAAAAAATCCACTTCTTAACAAATGTCATTAAATTCCAACAAATCTAGAGTATGATTAAACACTTACATTCAGATTCAATCTGTTAAACAATCTGCAACCATTTCATCAATCATCCAGCCCGAAAGCAAGAAAGACAAAAGACTGAGTCAATCTGGTGGCTGGTTATATACCAAGATGGTTTGCCACATCCAGATACTAAACAGGTTAGCTGCCACCAAACAGAGGCAAATTTACCTCTGTTGGGTGGCAGCTAACACTGTGTGATCCCATATGGCAGGCGACACTCTGCAGCTCTGTGATGGGTTTCCTATTAAGAGCTATACACCACCTTTACCTTATTTTACTGCTGTATACTTACTCAGCCAGCTCCTCAATGCGATGCTGTTTGTCAGCAATCTCATGGCGCAGCTCAGCCAGCTGCTTCTGATGCTGTTCACGATGCTGCTCCATCTGCTTCTCTAGAGCTTCTTTCATCTGAGCCGTAGAAGCCATTTCATCTTTCTCTCTCGCTCGCTCCTCCAGCTGCGCCAGGTACAGTTGCTCTACACACACAGTTATCAACATAACTTGTGTATCATGGACGTTAAAAAGTTAGAAAAAAATGTAATAAAAAACCCTAGAAACGTCCTTTGGCAGGAAAAATTGCTCTTAAAAAATGTTTGTAACTGCTAAAGAAAATCGTTTTTTAGTTACTGACTAAATCAACGGCTTTGGGATGGAGTTTTTCATATTCATCAAATATTTGTTATCACACACACTAAATTGTGTTAAACCAAGACAGCACCTCAATGCAGTGATCCAGGCTAACTGCTTCAAAAACTGTCCAATTGCTTGGTATATATACAGCACGTATGTTCCACTTATTATGTGCCACATTGTATTTAACAACTTCATAAAAAGCTGTGATTAACGATACCTTGAGCCTTGAGTCGTGCACAATCCTCATTCAACTGATCGACTTCTTCCTGCAGATGACTTTTCTTTGACTCAACTTCCTTCATCGTCTCCGACACAGACTTCATCTTGGCCTCGTGCTGTCAGTGCAACCCAACAATGAAGCAAATAGTTTACACAATTCATAGCAATTTTCCTGAGATTTTCTCACATCGGTTCTTCCTAAGCTGGCAACTAAAAAGTTTGTAATTTTTTTGTTTACTGCATAAAGCAGCTAAAACTGTGCACATATTTGCCATTTCCCTTCTTTATTGTCAACATAATAAGTCATTTACATGCTTTCATAAGTACCAGCTGAAGTTTTTACATTTTTTGTAATTAATATTTTTGCTAAGATTTCTGTATGCTTAATTTTTCTTCGCCTTAAATGTCACAGTTCAAGTAGCGAGTGGGTGTGAATAATTAATGTCTGGCAAGCGAAGCGCACCTGTTGAATGAGTAGTTTACATGCTGACAGCTGGTTCTCGGCCTCGTCGAGCTTCTTGTTGTTCTCTGCAGCCGATGACTCCAGCTGAGCACAGTGCTGTATCAGTGACTTGGCTTCGGACTTCATTTTGCTGATGTAGAGTCGAGCCATCGTGAAGTCTTCCTCAATCTTCTCGGCTCCAACCTGGATGCTGCCTGGCTGCTGCTGCAGCTTTGGCACATCCAACTGCATCATCGCCCACCACACCATCACTTTTTCACGTTTTTCAAGCCTACTTTTAATAACTGAAATAATAATCCACACATTTATACCATGCTGGATGCTGGAGAAACAGTCAAACCTCCTACTAAAAAGTAGCCTCTTAAAGGTAAATTCACAGACACTAAGTAAAACGTTTGCAGACAAGCTGTTTCAGATGACAGGCACACAGGCAATGGTAGTTGATTTGACAATGTGGTAAAAGAATAAACAGTAAGTTCTGCAGCACGAGCTGCCATTGTACCTTGAACTCACTGCCGATGGAAGAGCCGATGTCTGCGAGGTCTTTCATGAGATTGGTCATCATGTCAATGACGCGCTTCTTGTGAAGACTGCTGCTATCACGCACCTGCTGCAGCTCAGACTCAACACTCTGCAGTGATATCTACCACACACAAACAAACAGACCACCAACAGCTGCAGCAACAGCCACCGCATCAGCAGCATCAGCAGCAACAATAGTAGCAACATCAGCATCGTTTGTCACTAGCATGAGCAGCAATTTACACACAGTTCTAATCTCACATCTGACAAAACGTGATCAAGTACTTTTCCAGCTCAACTCAGATCTTGTCACATGTTACAAACTCATGCCTTACGTTTGCCTATAAAAACAGCGTCAGCCCACCATTCTGCTATACTTAAAAGTAGGTTTAGGGTTAGTGTTAAAGCTAGTTTAGTACTTGTACAGTCTCATCATCTGAAACAGCTTTTTTGGTGGCCCCTCCAAATGGCAGCCCTTTGAAAACCAGAACCAGAAAAAAACAACACCAAAAGATCTGTCTTTCAAACAGTCTACTGCAGCACATCCCTGTTGCGCCTTCAACAACTTATCAGAGAAAAGTGACAGTAAAAGAGTAAAAGGAAGAAAATGAAAAAGCTTTGCCTCGGCCTGAAAACTTTCTCACCCAAGTGCCTACGATGACAGCAATCTATATCAAACAGTCAGGTTCTAAAAACCCAACACTAAACTAGTCCAGAATACTCACAGCCTTGCGTTGCAGATCTTCATTCAAAGTCTCATTTTCTTTGTTCCTCAATTCAACTTCCTGCAGCTTCTGGTCATAGTTGACAGCCAGCTCTTCAAGTGCTTGAAGCACTTCTTTCACCTAAACATGTAAATCATGTCAATTCATAATAACAACATAATACAAAGTACTGTAAAAAAAATTCAACAAATGCATAACATGAGACAGAATTGCTCTTATGTTTAAACGAATAAAAATGACAGCATTATGTCAGCAGTAATCGTAATGAAACAATTTCTTGTACACGGATGTGCTCGATGCCCTCTCCACTTTTTGGTACGAAGGTAATGGGTTTTGCCACTAATCTACTAAAATCTAGGTAAAAGGATAGCTCAAAGCTACATCTGCTACTTACATGCATTTACAAAAATTTTCAGCATATCACAGGTGAAATAATTTTATTGCATTTTCGTACATATTACAGTTCTCAAACAAAGCACAAATCATGCAAAAATTCAAGCAAGATTTTGCCTTATGCTACAGAGTTGCAAAGCATCTATTAAAGTATTTAAGACTAGACTAATGCACATTACACATGCGACACACGAGGTGTCAAATAAAGACACACTGATGAGTCATCGTGCCTCGTCCTTGGCTGAGTCATTCTCGGCCTGGACTCGCTGCTGCTCGGCCTGCAGTGACTCCGCCTCCTTGCGATGACTCATCATCAGTTCCTCCAAGTCCACTACTTGCTCACGCAGCTTCTCAACAAGCTGTGATTGGTTGTTGATCTCGTCGTCCTGGCCAATCACATCCATTCATGCAACAATCAATTTACAACTGTGTGGTGCAGGCCTAACATGTTTACATAATACAGACAATAAGTACAGTACACAAAAATTTATACAGTGGAAAGGCACAAAAAGTATCTAATGTCAAATGTCAAATTTCAAATGCAAATTTATATAGCGCATTATCATTAAAACTTCTAATGCGCTGGACACACGAATACTGTGAAACAAGAACATCTTCAGTAACTGTCTGAAAATGTCAGCAGAACACAGCATCAAAGTTAGTAAAGAACGAACAGAAATTTTTCTTAACTAGCAGTTCAAAGCAGCATATAATTTCAGTCAAAACTGTTTTTTTTGTTTCATCAGCCTTGCTGGGAGTCGTTCAAAGTTAGGCTGGGTCCCGAAGAACGAACACTGAATTGCAACAACAGGTTTTTTAACTTCTTACATGCCCTTCCTAAATTTCATGGACCAACAGCATCAAGCACTGAAATACACCTGACACATTCATGAGAGCATATGTGAAAATTAGAGCTGTCAAAATAATGCATTAATTAATGCATTAATGCATTAATAAATTAATGCACGTTAAAAAATAATGTGCATTAAAAAAATTAACACACATACGTAAATTTATGTTAATTTACTAAATTCCGTGAAGAAAAAGTTCCAACATTCCGTTAAACTGTGATTATTTAACAATCGAATAAATTCAAGCAACTAAACCGTAGTTGACTATACATCTAAAAATGTGTTTCTAACTTTCGATATTCTACAGGTGAGGCTCCCAAACGTCGCGGGGTCTGGGGTAACTAACCCCCCTACTCTCCCTCTCGACAGGCTTGGGTGCATTAATAACACGTTAATTAATGCGTTAGAAAAATTAATGCAGTGCGATAATGCGTTTAAAAAATTAATGCTTCGACAGCTCTAGTGAAAATACACTTTTTCAGATCAGTTAAGAGTACCAGTACCAGTACATAATAAGCTGTTTACCATACAGAAACAACATGTCTCAAGTCCTTCTCTATAAGCATCCGAAGCATCTGGACTGACTTCATGAACTATTGGACTGCTATTCAATATATCATTTCAGCTTATTCTCACTTTAGTTCCTATTAGTCTTTTTTGCTATTTCTATCTCAAGTCCTATTTCTGCTATTACTTAAATTTTCGACTTTCTACATATTTATTTATTTATTTTATTTATTTATTTCAGCACTGACATTGACAACACCAGCAACACAAATAAAAACAACAAAATGCCAGCCAAGGATAGAAAGGCTCCAGAAGGAACACTAACATCTA
>Ga0056128_1009992_pt1 | contig 11851 bp, 6 predicted proteins | sample WorMetLIZISLAND2_FD_71113 | JGI IMG/M metagenome (GOLD analysis project Ga0056128, IMG submission 71113) | Marine gutless worms symbiont microbial communities from Max Planck institute for Marine Microbiology, Germany - Olavius geniculatus... ... | reverse complement strand
CCTCATCTCACAACAGACAATTACCTACACGCTCCGGACACCTGGCCGATGCCAACTTCATCACAAGACTACTGTTTAAGGACTGTTATTGATCACTGACACAATAATGACATTTTTCGCGGTTTATTGCTCATTTATTGCTCCCCTATAATCCATAAAAATGTTTTTGAGTTAGCTGTGCTACTTAAGTCTGCATCTTGTGCTGCATTCAAATATTTATTTCAGATCATTCATCTACTACTTAAAACCTACATTTACTGTTAAAATCATTTTATAAACGCTCTATGTTAAAGTTAGATATTTGTAAACATAAATGCATATATGTATGTATTATTGTAACACAAATGCGTTTTGACATTTGTTGCAATAAAGAAATAATTGATTGATTGCTATTTGCAGTGGTTTGGCCGCAATTTGCAGCCCAAATATTTTTGAAACGTATCGAAAGTTTATGTTATATTAAAAGTTATGTAAAAAGTAAACTTCGTTTACATTTTGAGCGCAAGCAACAAAACGTTCCAAACGCCATCATCAGACAGTTATTGACATAGGCTGTGAGCAAGCCTACGGTCGGCTAACCCTAGCGACAGCTAGGCACTTTTGTCTGAAGCACAATCGATCATTTTTTACGACGTCAACAATAACGTTAAAAACGACGGCGACGAAAGAAAGAAGTTTCGAAGTCATATTGGCAGGGCCTAGTCTCACTCCCCGTAATCCCATTAGCACATTGCACTGTCGTTATTTTAAGGCTAGTGTGCACCGTAACAAGTATCCAGTTAAGCAGTTCTTATGATCGCGTCGTAGGCTACTGAAGCAGCTTTGAGTTGGAAAACGTTCTCTCCACTGTTAGACTTTGTATTCACATAGGGAATCCATTTTTTATAAGAATTATTAGAAGAAATCGCCTCTTGCAGCGCTAGCGATTCCGCCTATTCCCGCACATTTCTCCACGGCATGGTAGTGGGTGGCATTTTGTTTCGTCATACTGGTGGCTTCTCCACGTAGCTTTTTCGAGCTTACTTTTGTCCCGCAGTCTTTAATCCTAATGTTTGCGCGCTTCGCTCGTTTTAGCCATCGTCGAGGTGTCTGTCTGTCCGTCCGTCTGTCACACCGGTGCAAGCTAGGATCACGAAATCTTTACTGTGGGCTGCCAGAAGAACTCTAGTTTTTCGTGGCAAAATTTCGTGCACTTGGGTGAGGGGGTTTCCCTCGAACGAGAGCATGGAAAAGGGGTATCCGCTAAAAAATCCTAATGTTATCACTATCAGCTCGCCCAGCGTGAAAACGGTTGCAGATAGACAAAGATATGCTGCTTACTGTTGACTGGTGACAAGCTTATTAAGGATGTCTAACTCCATGACCTTGAACGACCTTGAACCCTTAAAATAAAGGGTTTTAGTAAATTTTTCTCGATTTTGCGCTGCAACACACTTTTTAAAAGTGAACTGCGCCGAAATGGCTGAAGATATACCAAGACAACCTAGCATGCATATAAAATTTTCAGCATCAAACGTAGATTTTAGCGACCGCCTAAAAGTTAAACCTGTAAGCGAAAGCGAGAGCGAGCGGTAACGAGTGAGGAAAGGGACGAGGGAGAGCGAGCGATATTTTTCCCACGAGCAAGCGACAATATATACCAGCGAGTCGAAGCGAGCAAAATTTAAAACGGTACATGATTTTTCACGTGCGACAGCATGTAATGAATGCTTCGCGCATTTTAACTATCGTCGAGGCATCTGTCTGTCTGTGTGTGTCTGTCCATCACACTTTGCGACTGTATCAAAAGGCGCAAGCTAGATCACGAAATCGTCACTGTCGGCTGCCACAAACTATCGTTTCCGGACCGACTAAAACATCAAGAACTAGTCTTATTTAGCCACAACCAACCACGGAAACATCAGAAGTGTCTGCAGATGGTTAAATCGGAGCGCTGTATGGATGTGCCCTGGAGACGACTAGTAGGCCTATAGCTAGCAATAGTCCGGCAGACGGACAGGAGATAGACTGTCAGCTAATTGTGTAACCGGGACGGGATGATTTGAATGAAATACATCCGAATTTTGCTGGCCTGAATAGAGAAAGTCATTATACCCACAGCAGGCTCCATTCTGCACATTGTGTGTGTTCAATGCAGGTCTAGTGAAGCCTGGAAAACCTGGTGGATAATCTCACTGATAATATTGTGTCCTCTACTGTCGCGCAGACCACGGTACGCGTTGAGGATAATCCTCGATTTCATTTGCTGCTGAGGTGAAAGGATTAAGATCACACAAAGAAAGATTTCTCACGTTATGAGGTTGCGATAGTCACGAAACCTCGTTTGAGTTGACTACAATTGGCGTCTTCGTTTGCGTAACAATAACAACGACCAAAGTAATTTGGCACAAAGCGGAATTGCTCGTGGGTATTTGCCAAGTGGCAGCATAGGACTGAAGGTTTGGCTGCGGTAATGTTTTGGCCGGGGTTCGATCCAAAATTTTCCATTTACTGGGGGTCAGGGAGCTCTATCTGACACAGTGTGTCGTCACTGGCGCCCAGAAGTGTACTGTACATGCAGATGGTAGACCTATGTAAATCGGTCGAACTGTTTATCAGGGCGCACGAGTCTGGCAGACGACAGACCACGCTACGAAGAAATGTGTAGCTATTGGCAGAGGCCTAATTGCTGGCTCTGTATAAAAAGCGATTCCGCTAAAAGTTTCCTAGAATTGTTGTGTCTTCGGCGGAGCTGATAAAACATAAAACGGTTTTGCAAAACTTCGACAATGCCTGCATGCATGATGCCACGCATCCACCCGCGTAGGGTCTAAAATTAGCAAAATGCATATACTTTTAGATGGCAATGCGGACAGCAACCACAAATACTGAACGGTTAAAATGCTAGTACTGCGTGGAAAACCCAACTCACAAAAACGAAGCGTCATCTACCATACGGGATCACACAATGTTACCTACCGACAGATAGCTATAGGCCTATGCAGGTAAATGAAAACCGCCATAACCCCTGCCGAACAGGCCGATAATCGATTTACCTACCCCGGAGGGATGGAAGGCCGAGTTGACATTGGTGTTGGTTATTTAGAAAAAGATGGCAACTTCAACTAAAGCACAATATTTTTACGCCTAATAGTTGTGTATATTGCAGCAATGATAAAGGGAAGTTGCACACGTGCACGGTGCTTGATGGGTGACTCTTAGCTACGATTAGCTGCAGTATTGCCCGCCGAGGCATTACTGCCCGTTGAATTATTAACGCCAAATCGCTCTCACCTTACAACACGTCAAATCTGCTTATGCTTCATCCAGTCCAGCTGTGATCTTCCGCCGAACGGACAAAAATTTTCCCGGAGAAAAATCCTCCTCTTAACCCACAAGCTGTAAACCTTTTCCGTAACGCTCTGTACCACCACCCCTTAATTTTAAATTTACTTATTATTACTCCTAAATAATGCGTCGTTTAAAACCATTTCGAAAGTTTATTTAAATGAGCAGTTAGCAAACACGATCATGTCATAAACGGAAAATTACTTTCACATTGCAAAAGTTGGCTACAAGACATGAATGCCAACCAAGTAAGTACGCAATTAAAAGTGATAAAATCCGCTCACTACAGCAAAGGAAGTACTACAAATTCATAATCTTACAAACCAAATACAACTGTTAACGAAAGAGCATCATAACATGTTTATGGAAGTAGTGATACGAGCACCCCCGAGTACTTAGGCCTACAGCAAACATCCTGCTGTATTTGATTCAGTCGCAAGAAATGCATGTGTTATTATCACCATCTGTAAAAATAAGTTCCACACATACAGGCGTATAAAAAGCATGCGGAACGGGGCAGAAAGTTGGGATATTCCAACAGACGATGCAATTTTCGACAAGAAATTATGAGTGCTCAAGATTTCAACCGTGCTTTTTAATATCTCCCAAAATGGGGTTTTTGGCCAAAATTTTGATCTTTTTGGCAATTTTTTCGACCCAAAAAAATTTCTGTTAACTTTTCGACAGCTCAAAATTTAGCGTGGGCAGTTGTCCTCCTTTCCACCCCTTTATGCCAGAACGACACTGCCAGTTGATGACGCTTCTAAATCGCTGTTTACATTGTGGGGTTTCGTGCGGGGAGATTATGTCCGGGATTTGATCTTGCAGTGTGCTAGCGGTTTGCTAGAAAGTGGTGAAAGCTAGAAGCGGCTTAATTAGTCCCTAGACCCGAATCAGTCAACCACAGTAGCAGTAGCGGTAGTACCGTGCTGTACTGCGTAGTAAGTACTAGTGCGATTAATGCAATTTACGCCCGAGTTCACTGACTGATAACGCAAGCTTCTGTACTGACACGGAGTCACACGTACAGACGGACGGACGGACGGACAGACAAGACCTGTAATGCGGCTTATTACAACGGCCGCCTATTTCGCATAAAAATTGAAGCTCCCAGCTTTGTCTTTTAGACATTTTTGGACGGAATTGCTCTAACTCAAGGGATTCCTATTACAGTTACACATTTCTCCGTAGCGTGGTTTGCTGTCTGTCACAATCGTGTACCATGACGGATTCAAACGACATTTGGCAGGTACCTTGCGGGATCCAATGACACAATACACCTCAGAGAAATAGAAAATTTTGCGGGTCGAACACTAATCAAAATATGCAAAATTGCTTATTTATAGTTAATCAGATTGCAACAGCAATCAGCGATTCCGCGTTTTACCGAATCACATTGGTCCTCGTTTATTCAGCTGACTGTACGAAGCACGGGAATACAGTCCGCAGTAGCAGGTGCAGAAAAAACTGGCGGCACGTTCTGCGTGAAAGAGTGTCACCTGACTCGGCTCTTTAGGAAATTCTGGAGGCTATGCATGGGGGGCATTCGTTCATCCCACATTTTTGCTCTGCCGAAAACCTGACATGTGCACCAAATTTAGGCCACTGGTAGAGGACATCGAGTGCTGGTCACTGGCAAATTTTTGGGCGAATCTGACAAAAAGATTTTGAGGCGGCATGAGGGGAAAATTTTTCTTTGACTTCTCATATCTCCCCCCATTCGAGGAGCTGGAGCGCTGAAATTTTTTTCTGAAAGAGCCTCCGAGGGGGATGTGTCCTGGCAAAATTTTAGCCCCCTCGATTAAACGGGGGACGGGGGGCGAATGTTAAGTAATTTCTCCTAATTTTGAGGCTCCATTACGGTCGACGTCAGTTTTTGGAACTTATGAGTTGGATCAATCCAATTCGTTTACCAAGTTGTCGGGGAGTAGCTCCCATTTGTAATGCGGCGGTACGATTTTCCAAATTTTCGCCCATTTTTTAGAAATCGCCCCTTGACCCAATTTTTTGACATTATGGATCAATTATTGAAAAAACTTTTTTCAAAAAAATCTGCAAACGGACCAATTTTTTCGTGCAGCACATTGTAGACTAGGTATCCCTAAACGCAACGCGGGTCTTCATTAAGCCGGGGCGCTGGGGGTTCGAGGTCGCCGGCCCCAAAATGTGGCCTAAAAATCGCCCATTTTGCGCGCAATGTCCACCGTTGTATATCTCGCTCACTTTACGACAGATCGGCGCCATTTTGTCACTCTACGGTAGGCCTCACTCAGCTTTGTGCGACGCCCCATCGCGATTCCACTTTGCGCTTACGGTTTTTGGCTTACTGCCAAAAAAACGAAAATCACTTTAGCCCCAATATCGCGGTTATTTACGCGCGGTAATGCACGGTTTTTCACCGCATGGTAAATCTTGGCGGGGGCCATGACGCGCCCCATCGCGATCCCGCTTTGCGCTGGCGGCTTTTGGCTCAGTGCCAAAAAACGAAAATCACATTATCCCCAATATCGCGGTTATTTTCATGCGCTAATGCGCGGTTTGTTTACCACCTCGTCGGCCTAGCCGAAGGCCACGCGACCCCCCATCGCGATCCCGATTTCCGCTTTTGATTTTCTTTAGCTACAGACCCCAAAATTTTTGGGATTGGCGTTAGGCTAAAGTCCTTCTTTTCGACTCCGAACACGCTGAGTGTTTCGTTCTTAATTTGCTGGTACGCGTGGGACATGTACAGCAGGTAAAGTAATTCGTGCCTCGTCACGTAAATAACAATCCAAGCCATTAACTCAATGCCACTGGCGAATTTAGCGACACTTAGCTGCCGTAGGCGTAAATAATGTAGCCTACTGCTGTGGTGGTGAAAGCACGTTTAGAAACCGTAATTTGCCCTCAGTCTGCTAAGAACATTCGGCACAAAAACGAACAGTAATCACCGTTCTTACTGGCTACATTCCGGCGCAAGAAATTCATTCCAATCAATCAATCATAGCTTATAAGTCTACAGATGTTATGCTGTACGAATCGAGTTATACCCAGTTCACACCTGCGACACCGAAGCGACTCAACTGCTGAGTTAAGTCGCGTCGAGTCGCAGCTGTGAATTGAGTATTAGACCTATTTGACTGAAATTATCACGTCGTCCTTACGCAGTGATTAAAACGGGCGAGATTAAGTTTATAATGTTACTAAGACCAGCAGCAAACATTTAAAAACGCCCTGCTCTTGCATCAGACACGGAGCGATGTTTTTTTTTACTTTTACGGCGGTGCTTTCGGGTCACGTGACATGTCCCGCCGGCTGGCGATAAATAAGTAACTCAATTACGCCGCTGGCAACGCATTTCACCCGAAATTACGGGAGGTTTCCGCAAGGTTCCCGTTGGACCAGGTCGCCGATGTTGGGTCCTCGAACAGTGAAGACTCCAAGCTAATTATTCGTGTAATTGTTTTCCCAGGTGACCCAACCTGTGAGGCCGAGATAGATGAAACGTTACAAACAGACTGGCGGCGGACAGACAACGTTCTGCCATTCGCTCCGCGTTACGAGTTTATACGAGAGCCTCTTTCGACTAAACGCGTTCGAGCAAAAGCTAAAAGATTAGACAACCTTTGTCTATAGTGCCGCAACTGACACCTATACAGTACCGCTGTGGTGTTTTTGTGTGCGGCTTTGGCAGCAATAATTAACAATGTTCGAACTTACTTACTTAGGCACTTTTACTGTGACAGTCACTGCTGGTCCGTTATGATGCTTCTATTGAAAAAAAAACGTATGTGGGATGATTATGGCATAGGCCTAAATCTGAACATAAGAGTCGACGTGTAGGCCTACAAGGCAGCTATCCTGACAGCGCTGCTTCATGGAGCGGAATTCTGGTTTCTCTACCGTCGCCATGTGCGCAAATTAAAACCCTTTTACATGAAATTTGTGGTGTCTTCAAAGAATTGCTCGTGTTAGATGGTAGGAAAAGAAGCCAAACGCAGCAGTGCTACAAATCTGTGTTATAGCTGGTATTGAGGTCTTTTTTTCGTCGGCCCAACTGTGATGGATAGGACACGTTGTACGCATGAATGATGACAAACTACTCAGGATCGTCTTCTACGGCGAACTGCAAAAAACGCCCATGTGGTGGCCAAAAACGTTTTAAAAACTGACTGAAAGCCAATTTGAAGAAGTGTGATACTGAGTCTAACGAACTAGAAAACCTAGCGGCAGAGAGGTCCGAGTGGCGCTCACTCTGCAAAGACTCAGTACAACAGTTTTATGGGCGCCAGTCGGGCTCAGTGTCAGGAAGCGCATAGAAGTCGGCGAAGTGCAGATCGACCCCTGATAACACAGACTTACAGTGCGAAATCTGCGGACGTAAATGTGCATCAAGAATCGGACTGTACGCACACCGCCGAGGTCATTTGTGATCCTATGTTGTTCATAGGATTTTTTTTTAGTTTTATGTTTTCATATGCAAATATTTTACATTAGTGTGTAAACTGGAGATCTCTTGGTTTGTAAATACGCAGATTAATATTAATTTGGTATTTACATTAAACACAACGAGGAATACCAGTGTATGGTTACGTTTACGAAGAGCTTAGGCCACAAAAAAGCTTTATCTTTGCAATTTATAAATGACAAGCGACCGGTACGTAGTAGTAACATCATTACAACAAGGAAGCCCGGCAGGAACTCTGAATATGATATCCCGCCCGTTGAGTGACACACACTGTTGCCTTCGGCACAGCACAATGTCCGCCTGTCCAACTGTGTATCCAGTGTTTGAATTGTGAAAAATTACTTGGGGGTTGAACGTTTTGACGTCGGGAGCCCGACGAAATTGTGATGTAAATCGTATGTATGTAGTATACAGCTGACCCCCAGTACATAAGTTGACAGTGTGGTTGGGATGAGAAAACAGTTGGGGGTTCAACTCCCAACCCCCCAGCAAATCAAACATTCTGCGTATTTATACGAATTTCGAAAGCACCTGCCCTAGTGCTATTAATAGTAGAAATCGCATTACCTAAAAGCACCAGCGGTCAATTTGACCGCTAGAATAAAATTTATATCTCAGTGTGTAGTGGTGTATCCAGGATTATTTCAAAAAGTTGTATGCTAACTATGTTTTTTCTTACGTTGTATTTTCCCTCTTTCTTTCCTCCTCGTTCTCGTTGTCCTGGTCATTATTAAAAAATAGACACCTAAGGGTTTTTGGCGTGTAGCGTACGTTTACTTACGTTTTTACGTACGTTTTTTTTATATTTTTTTTCGTTGACCGTACTCAATTAACGGTAGAACTTATGGTACAAATTGTCGTCTGACGTCTGTCGTCTGTCTGTTCGTCTGTTCGTCTGTCCGTCGTTTGTAACAAATATATTGTGGCTAAACGGTTAAACCTATGCACGCAAAATTTCAGCAATCTAATGCAGGGGAAACATTTTCAAATTCGGGGCCAAATGGAGTTGATAAAAATGTGCGTTTTTCAACGGAAAACTGAACATATCTCAGAAACGGCAAGCAATACGGCCAAGGTTGTTATTAATTATTAATATAAACTGACATACAAAAATCATCGACTTTGGACAACCTTAAAAGTCACTGACAACCAGAACGGTCGGCTACCTTAGCGAAAGCTGGGTTTCTTGCTCCATTTTTCTCTGTTTCTCTGGAAACATCGGACCTGCCCGCATTGTATCAAGAACACGCCCAAACGGTAGCTACAGACATTGCTAGCGTCAGCAGCGACGACTCAACGTAGGTAGCTGCTTGTATTGGATCTTTTAATGTTAGTGCTAGATAGCCTAAACGCGATGTTGACACTTGACATTGTGTGGCGTTGCGTCTGTCTATATGCTGGCAGGTGTCCTGTCTTGTTGTTAATTTCCGGTCAGCGACAATTGCATTGCTTATGGTGTTTCGTACGCTGCCTTCGCGACATTTTGTTTCAATAGATGAAGTTGCTGTACACCCGGTATGTTAGTACTGGGATGGGAGATCGGCGTCTGTTGGCGGGTGAACCATCCACATCGATATGTCATCGAGCCATCCAGATCAACTCTGTCTGACCATTCTTCTGTGGTTATCGGCATAAACTTGAACGTAAACAAGCAGATCGCGCGACGCAGTAGCCCTGTTGTAGGCAGCAGATATCCCAGGAATCCTGAGATACCTGGCGGCCGCACCCGAGGATAAATCAGATAGATGCAGCCGCCGAGCGTTGTGGTCTGAGAGCTGCGGCATTCTTGTATAAAAGACCAGCGTAGCAGTAGCAAGCCAGAGTTAGTGGCTGTTCGTGTTTACTAGCGGACCGATTTGTAGATAGGACCTTTTGTCGCAGTTCTCTCGGGTGTTAGGGCAATCAGAGAATGTGTGTTGTATTTTTATTAATTTCGTTGTAAACAGATGAACGATGAAGTTTGAATAAGCGTTTTCGGAACTGTTTCACAACCGTCTCACGAGTTGTCGTTATTCCGAGATGAACTAAGAAAGAGTTAGTTCATCTCGGAGCTAGATTAAAACATAGGCCTAACAAAGGAAGATTAAAGTTAAATTAAAAATAACAAAAGACTTAATAACAACACAATGAGCAGCATGAGACCTTGGCGGGATCAAATATCAGTTTGGGGCGGTATAATCTGAAACATCATCAAATTCCCCATACCCTAAAGTTAAACATAACACTGTGTCTCAGGATACGCAATGCAAGATGTTGTCTAGGTCGGGCTACAAAGGATTTCGGTGCTGTTGCTTACAATTATTGACAAAAAAAAACATTATTACAAAGATCATTTTAAATGAGCTGCTTCTGCCACCAAGGAGGGGAAGGAAAAGGCTTTCGGTGATCTATTAAGTCTTGTATCCTGTCGAACCATTGCACCGCATTATATGTCTCTGAATCAGATGAAAAAAGACAAAAGATTTTTCCATTGAGTATAGTACTTGAATAAGTAAAACAAAGTAAAGACGTTCATTACTGACCGAAGCTGGTGTTCTGTGCGGCCATGAACTCTGACGTCATGAACTGCTGGGTCAGCGCCGTCTTGCCGACACCCGGACCGCCGATCATGAGGACCCGGTAGACGGGCATGTCGACGGACGAGTCGCCTGTGGCACTCCCGCTGTTGTCACCGGTCGAGTTGTAGCTGCTGCGCCGCGACCCGGCCTCCTCCGGCGTCAAAGACGGCAGAACCAGGTCACCCTCGTTCACCAGACCACCCTTGGGCGTCACCGAGAACGACCGGCGACGGAACGTCTGTCCAGTGGTAGCTGAGCCACACCAGGACGGGGAGCGAGAGCGTTCGGCGGTCGGCGTCACGTCGCGGTCTCGAGTGTTGTTCGAAGAGAAGCACGCAGCACTCGAGTGACGACGAAAGTCAACCGGCAACTGCAGCACCTGGACAGGGATAACATCAGCAGCGACTCATTTCTACGCAAAATCGCTTGAGCACAAGCAATTCCGCCCTTTCCTACACGTTTTGTTCGTAAGCGCTGCCGCCGCCCTCCGCACGCGCCATGTACTCAGCGAAGTCGTCGGCAAAATGCAGGTCAGCGACAGCGTCGAGTACAGCCAGCTCATTGTCGTCTCCTGCTTCCTGTCGGTCTTAGAGAAAAACTGTTCTTCATAGTGGTCTGGTTCTTTTTCTTTTCCCACGTCGATAATGGTTTTCTGCGATCTAGTTTCTGCTGGTCTTCAAGACATCCAAGGCTTGTTGGTGGTTATTAATCGTCGTTATGTCTCTCTGTTTGTCATCTGTCACATTTGTGTCCCTGCTTAAATCGTTTGATGGATTTAGATGCCATTTGACAGGTGCACTTATAAGGTCCACTAACACACTGTGTTAGATTGAGTCCCCGACCCTCAGAGTAAAAGAAATTCGGAGGATCAATGTTCTGGTTGCCGGAGAGGTACTTCACGTTTACTGCCAATTACAGGTATAAACGATACTCGGTGTTTCATAAAAAAACCTTATTTGTTTTCTTTCATAATTTACTAAAATGATGATCAATTTACACAAAATTTTTATTAGTTGTAGTCGAAGAAATACTAATTCAAAATATTTCAACAAAATATAGCAGTTGATTAAATGTTTTTTGCTAGTTGTGATGTAACGCTGACGTCATAATGTGTCACGGGTACAAACTTGCTAGTCTCAACTACACTGTGTCTCCAAAAAAAACCGGACCCCTATTACTCCAACAAACTGTGCCTAATAATAATAATGATTAGCTGAGAAAATCGTCAAAAGGTACTCAATATCGTAGTGTGTTACGGGCTTATGATATTTCATAAAACGGGGTACCAGCTTAGCAAAGAAACGACAGATCGCTGCCGACCGGCTGCTGCGTACTCGGCCGACATTCTCCAAATCGCTCATCGTCTCCTCTGCAGTATCAAAGCTACCGACCTGATATCTGTGGAACCGGGTGTAAAGGTGGACGGGGCATACTATCGAGATGTCGTACTTCGACAGCAGATGCTTCCTGCGATTGAACAGCTGGCAGGTGACGTGTACGTTTTCCAGCAGGATAATGC
>Ga0056128_1009991_pt1 | contig 11852 bp, 7 predicted proteins | sample WorMetLIZISLAND2_FD_71113 | JGI IMG/M metagenome (GOLD analysis project Ga0056128, IMG submission 71113) | Marine gutless worms symbiont microbial communities from Max Planck institute for Marine Microbiology, Germany - Olavius geniculatus... ... | reverse complement strand
GCGGGCGGGCGGGCGGCGCGGGTCTGTTTAATAGACGAGCTCAGCTGACTGTCTGACAGGACGGAACTGACTCGGATGACTGAACGTCAGGTCGCCTGTCAGCTTTCACCTTTCACTGCATGCATATACCCGTATTTACCAGCGACACATGGAACTCTCTTACTCTGGATAATACCAAGCCCATTTCACTCTACCCCGCTCAAGCTGAAAGCTTTTTGGCAATTATGCGCATAATTTCCGCTTGAATATTTTTCTGCTTTTTAAATATCTTGATCGCGTTGTGTTCACGTGGTGCTTCAGAGAGGAATGTGGCCGTATTGGCCCCATGCACGGGTAGAATATTGTCTGTTATCATTTATGATTATTTATTAGTCCAATACAAACATTAATAATTGTCCAGCTTTGTCTCGACGATCTACTGCAGGCACGCCGCTTGCGCAGAATGCGGGCTGACGATTGCAGCTTCCTGGTGCAACGGTCTTATGAGAACGTGTATATACAGTGGAAGGCTGCTGATGTCGCTTAGTTGACCAAAACGTGTCATCCTGTTTGTTGTCGCCCAGTTTGTTTGTCGCTCCGATGACCGTGTATCTTCTAGATTCTAGAAAATGGTTTGGTTGTAGCCTGAAGGCGTTTGACTGAGAGCGATGGTGGGATCGGGGAGATTAGGGAGAGAAACTATGTTTGCGTGATGCTGTGTGGTTGCCATTTCCTTATTGCTTTTACTGTATGTTGTTTTTTCTCGTCATGCAGTCGTCTGTACACCTTGTTTATCAACTAAACGCTTCTCTGTTGCTTTATCTAATTACGAATCCGTCCAATTCTGTTGTCTGATGATACTTGCTGCGGATCTAGCTTACACGTGCGTCTTTTGTGGTCTATTTTATTTTAAGATATCTCACTTTGACTTTGTTGGTTTTCTGATGTAGTTTCATGATCTCATATATTATAACTGAATCTCCATAGAGTGGTTGTAAGAGTTGCTCAGCAGGCAGCATGATGGGCGGTTTACTTTGCCTATGAAATTCATTTTTATTTGTTATTGTATTTGTATTAATTTACGTCATTACGGTGAACATGGCGCTTGCATATAATAGCCCGACTGCGTGCTGTGGATTTGTACTAGGCTGTCGTTACGTGGTGGCTGTAGTGTATATACGTTTTAATGTGTTTTACTTTGCCTGTACCCGCTGTCTTATCAATTTCCCGTGCCACGGACCGTATTTATTCGCATTCAACATTCCGTTCGTACACATACAGTTGTTTAGTGGGATTTTTTTTATCGTGTGTACCCAGTTCGTAATATGCCGAAACACGCTGAAAAAAATCGCCGCCTTGCTTTATATGCTTTTTGTGTATGAAGAGGAAATGATAGCGGTTGTATACGTGGGGCGTGATTTGTATATTTACGAGTAGTAACTTTTTGAAACGTTTTTCCAGCTTTCTTCTGGCGGTGGTATATTGTTGTGACGTACAACGGCTGTCAGTTGTGAAGTTGTGGCCGTAACTGAACGTGTGTGACCTGGCGTTGAAGGCCAGCAATTGCTATTGCCGATAGCTGACTTGGTGTCGTAAGGGTAGGGTGTCGGACTTGCAATCCAAGAAGATTGAACAGCAGTAATCCAGTATGAACTGGTGTAAACTGTAAATCGTGCTAATTAGCCGACGGTAGTTAAGTAACGGTCGATCTGTTGTCATGGTTTTCGTCTGTCCGTCCGTCCGTTTGTCACGGATGTATTGTGGCTAAACGTAAGTCGTAGTGGGTTGGCGATGGTACCGTCGGGTAGGACGATGGCTACTTCCTATAGGCCGTCAATACTAACCACGTCTCCATCTGCAGCGGTTTGGCCGCAATTTTCAGTGGAAAGTTTCAAGCTATAAGTGGCCGTATCTCGGAAATGGTTAGAGATTGGGCCAAGTTTACTAGTAATCACTAATAGGGAGTGGCATACGCCCTTTCAGATAAGACGCATGCATGGGATTTAGTCGTCAATAAAAGACGGCACAAGTTTGACGATGAAACCGGATTAGACGAGACTCGCCAGCTTTCAAGAGAAAATGTTCATTTTTTAAAGTTAAAGTATGTACAATAGAAATTCGCCTGTAGTCTCCGGAAAGACGGTTTAGATGCGCCAGCGTGGTCTGCACTGCAGTGGCGTGTTATTTCCTGGTGCATCTCTGTCTGTCTGTCTGTCCGTCTGTGCGGCTGATAGACGCGTGTCTGGCTTGGCTGGAATGTGATGCATGCTTGAATAGGAGCCGCTTGAGCTCACAGTAGCTAGGAGATTGAGTGATCCAGTGACTAGCTGGCGCTGCCAGGTTGTTGCAGCAGCTGCAGTGGATTGAGCTGCGTTACTTACTGTCCGACATTCGGTCGTTCTCTCTGTGTTGTTGCTAGTGTTGCTGTCACTTTCTTTGTTTCTTTCAATTTCCAGCTGTGTCCGTCACTTCGTCTGTTCGTTCGTCCACTGTCTTGTTGTCTTCAATGCTTTGACATGCTTGTTTGCACGGAGAGGGTGGGGCTCAGTATTTGCGTTGAGCGTGAAAAAATCTTCTCTATAGCAATTTACAGAGACGGGACGTTTTAAAGAATTGGTCACTTTTAGTCTGTTTACGCTTGAGAGCTAACATAGCTATAGCGCGCATTAGCTACGGTAATTCTGTCCATTTGTCCGCCTCAACCCAATACCGATTCAAGCCCAGGTCATATAGCTACTTCGGGTTTTCACCATGTGATAGCCTAGAGTTTCTAGTATTTTGTGACAAAATTTCATGCCGCTGGGTGAAGGGTGTCCCCAGGAACAAGGTGGCGAAAGAGGGGCAACCCCCTGTAAAGGCGTTATTTTACCGCTATTGGCTCGTCTAGCGTGAAAATTGTTGCAGATAGACACAGACATGCTGTTTATCGTAACAAGCACTGGCGACGAGCTTCTCAGACGTGTCAACATCGATGACCTGATGACCTTGAGTGACCATGAACCCCCAAAATCCGGGGGTTTAGTGATTTTTTCGCGATTTCATGCTGCGACACACATTTCAAGAGTGAATTGCGCCGAAATGGCTGGGGATAGACCGAGACAACCTGCATATAAAATTCTCGCCTTTGAATGTAAATTTTAGCAGTCCAAAAAAAATTCAAGGAGGCCTGCGCACACGGGTGTCAAAGAGGGGTACCCTCTGAAAAGTGGTTATTTTTTCGCTATTGACTTGTCTGTTGTGAAAACGGTTGCAGTTAGGCACAGACATGTTGCTTATCATAACAAGCATTAATGACATGCTTTTTAATGGTATCAACATTGATGACCTTGAATGACTTTGAAGCCCAAAAATATGGGGTTTTAGTGATTTTATGCAATTTTTGGCTGCAGAAAAGTGAATTACGACGAAATGGACACAGATATACCAAGATTACCTGCGAACAGGAACTGCTATAGGCTCTCGCGCGTCTCATGAGCATTAGCTCTGATTTCTTGTTTTCATCTGCTATGATAACCAAAAACCTTTGCACAGTTTATTAAGTAGCCTAAAGTAAGTAAAGTGAAGTAAAATGAGAACTTATATAACGCATATCGTTAAATTAACTTCTAACAATAATAACACCAGCAACGCGGTTATAATACCAATGCCAATGACGGTGTTCTCCGTAATGTTATCGTGACAAGCCATTGCATGACTTCGCCAAGGCTGTATTTGATTGCAAAAAAACTGCAAGGAAACACTATTGATTGATTGAGTATTGATTATTGATTAACTGATTGCAGCGCTTGGAGCAGCACAGTCTGCCAGTGCCAACAGCCGCCGTCTACTGTTTTTCATGCTACGTTCCGTGTAGCTGACTTGTCAAAGTCACAGTCTCATCCAGGAGCTTTGTTACGCGTGTATTGTACACGTTTCCCATATAGTCCAACAATATTGGTTTAATAACTTTTTAATCCATCTGTAACTTTTCACATAATGTTGCCGACTGACAAATGGACAGACGGGAAACTATTTGAACAGTATTTCCTTCGGTGGAGGTGGTAACTTCAGTACCGGTACTGTTCACGCTCATTTCATTACAGGACAAATTCACTGGGTCACAGTTAGACAGTAGCAAGCTGACGTGGTTGTCCTGGGGATAATGTGATGGATTAATGGATTGGACGAGTGACGTGTTGTTATAGGCTGATGTCTGTTTTGGATGCTGTAGGGTTTGCGTTCGTGACGTTTGAAAGTGAAAGTGTTGTCGACAAAGTCTGCGAAATTCACTTCCACGAAATTAACAACAAAATGGTGAGTGCAGCCGCTGTTGTTCCGTAACAGGTTAGATATTCCGCTGTATTTTGCAGCAACACATTTGTTGCCGGGTTATAAGTAAGTAAGGTTAAGTACTCTGGTTGGTAATTAAGTAGGTTTAGCATTTGTAAATGGCGGCCAAAGTCACCAGACGGACTTTGCGGACTAAAGCTACTGGTATTTATCAGTTAGGGTGGCAATGATGTCACTAGGCACAGGCAGAATAAAATGTACAAGTAAGCAAAATGTTTTACAAGGAATATTATTACATTGTGACCAATCTAATGTAATTCTCGCCTGCATCATTTTCTTTTGTATTTTAAGAGCTTTTTCGTTCCTTTTGGCTTGTATTAGAAACCCGGCGTCTAATTGAAACCCATTTAATATTATACTAATAGTGACTGGCGTCGAGGTCGTTATTGGAAATTGTCTCCCCGAAGTTTATAAAATATTGCCCGATTTTAGGAACTGAGAGAAAAAAATTCAAATAATGGTCGATGACGCTATTTCGTTTGTCTTGTTATACCTCAACGCAAGCGTCTATCTGTCACCGTTACTGAGATATGGCCGTTTGAAGTTCTTCCTGGAAGGCTCTTCCAGGAACAGAGGTTGGTCATCGGTTGGTCGGTCGTTGGTCGTCAATATTACACTGATCTCATATACTTTTCCTCGCTATGTTAGAAACGTAGCGCACGAGGAGTAAAAATAGGGTCTTGGCCTTGAAGGCAGAATGCCGCATCATGCTGCTTTTATAAGACACAGGGTAGTGTAGCAACACACTGGAGGTATGGTGGTATCTTTGGTGATGGTGTTATTCCACATTCACTTCTGATTTTTACAGTGAAAGAATTCTGAGTATCGATTAATATTTGATGAAGTTAAGGCGTACAAAAATGATGCCATTTTTGGTCCACCCTGTATGTTCTAGTGATGCCATAGTTCTGCTATACTTTAGTATAGATATAGCCAGCAGAGCTCGGTAGCTGTTGCTGCTGCTTGGTTGATCTAGGTGGAGTGCAAGAAAGCGCAGCCGAAGGAGGTGATGATGCCTGCCACCGTCAACAGAGGTAATGCCGTTTTGACGCTTTCGGTTCTATTATTCTGCTATACACACTTGTGCAGTTCGACAGTTATTTTTATTTGTCAGTTTTTCTAATGTGGACTGTTACTCGAGTGACTGTGGTACGGATTCTGTTGAGATCTAAATCTCGGCTGTATTCGTTGCACTGCCTACCAGTTGCTCGTAGTAGCGTGAAGTTTCTGTGAGTTTCGTCGGAGTCTAACTCAGGTGGTCTGTCTCTTGTTAGTTGATCTCTGATTGAAAGATTAGATACAGACCTGTTGTTAGACTTGGTACTAATCATCATCATCATCACCATAATCGTTTTATCTGACAGCATTATACAACAGCACATACACAGGACAAAGTATAGCACATACATTTTCTGTTTACCTCCTGATTGACTCTCGTCCAGCGCCTCTGTAGCTCCGCATATGGTGCTATATAAATATGAATACCATTAACATTACAATTAGCATTACTAAATAACGGCAGGATAACAAGGCGACGAACTGCACGGACAGTTGCCCAAAATTAAAAGTTAAACATGGACAAACTGTAGATGCATACTAGTTCTGTAGTAATATATGCCGTAAAGTAATCAACTGGTGACATTCTGCTGTGTTTCCAGGTCTGGTTCCGCTCAGCATCCCCACTGCTTATGCAGCTGCTGCAGCTTACAGTGGCCGAGGATATCCACTGGCTGGTCTACCTGGTTACTACATTCCAGGTCAGTCTACCATCCTAAGTCTTGTACAGTAGGCTTGTTCAGTATCTTCTACAGTTGTAACCCTGTTTCAACGAAATCTGTTACACAGTATCCTGATAGTTTTGACATTTGGTAAAATTTCATTTGCACTGTAGCCCAACCATGCTACCAAAGCTCTGAAAGAAATACTAGAACTCCAGAACGTCCAGATATTACTGACTAATTGGGTTGATTTGTTCCGCACCAGGAAGGACACACAGCCAGTAGAAAACACAGTCTTGAGTCTCTCCCTGTCGTCCAATTGACGGCATTATGAGATTGATGAGTATCTGGAAGATAACAGGGAAAGATTATTAGAACTACATTACTTTTACATGTGCACAATTATAATGGCAAGTTCTTACAATTTGGGGTTTAGCTGATGTTTTTGTGTTTTGTTTTCTTGTAAAGGTTAAACCTACTGTTCTGTTATTGTGTGTTTGTGTGCATCTTGCCTGGGAAGGCCGTCCCCCGAAATGACTTATACTGTGTCGGGCGGGACGTTAAACTCTACTCACTCACTCACTCACTTTCGGAGGCTTTATGGAAGATCCTACCTGATAGCTTGGCGGCTCAGTGGTTAGGACATTGGATTGGTATCATGAGATTGTGAGTTTGACTCTCGGCCAGTGCACTGCAAGGTAATGACTCTGGGCAAGTTGTTCTCACACAGGTGCCTCTTTCACCAAGCAGTACACTTTGGTACTGGCCAAAGGGTGGTGATGCTTTGAAGCTGAGAAGATGAAGTGGGTTGGTAGTGTAACGGTAGGGTGCTGGACGTATGATTGCAAGGTCATGGGTTCGACTCCTGGTCGGGTAGCTATCAGATGGTTACTACGTGGATGGGTGACTGTCTGCAGACAGGTAAACCATCCAATTATGTAATCATCACCACAGTCAACTCGGCTTTACATCTCTGCAAGGTAGGTAAATCGAGTACAGGCCTGTCTGGTTGGGATTAATTTGGATCATCTTCACACGTGTTGGGTGGCAGGTAATGCTGTGTGATACCATATGGCAGGTGATTCTCCATAGCTCTGTGAAAGAGCTATACACCGCCTTTAACTTTTAACCTTTTAACTATGAACCTGGTGGATAGTAATGGCAGCCTACTACCACGTATAATATATGACTACTTCACCTGCAGACTGACTGCCAGTGCCTGGAGAGGTGAGACCAGGGTCAGCTATGCCTTTTTTAACTGAGCTTAGGTTACCTTCCCGTTGGTGCTGAGATAAGAGAAACAGCAGGAGACAGTGTATAGCCAGTGACGGTGTCTTTGTATTGTTCGGACAGGCTTTGGAGTGACAGCACTCGGCCAGCCAGCCTCTTTGATGACTGCCACGGCAGCTGGGCGTGCGAACCATGATGGAGGTCTGTTCACCGGCTTTGTTGGCGGGCAGGCGGTTGCAGTTTTTGACAGACAGCTGCAAGTTTTTGACAGAAAAGATTATGGGTGCTCAAAGTTTTAATTTTGCCCTTAAACTTCCACAAAATGGGGACTCCCCTGTCCTCCATTCTGACAGCATTCTGACATTAATGACTGTCTGGAGCATAAGAGCCGGGAAGATTATCGGAACTACCATTACTGTTGCATATGCATGCTCATATCGAACAGTTCTTAAAATTTTAGGCTTAGGATTGACATTTTGTGTTTCGTGTTTCTGTATCAGGTTTTTCTGTAAAGTCTAAAGTTTGTGTTTCATTATGTGTTTAACTGTTTATGTGTGCATTGCCTGGAAAGGCCATCCTTAAAATGACTCATTGTGTGTTGAGTGTGATGTTAAACATCTACTTATTCACCTCACAAAATGGGTGGTTTTCCCCCAAATTTTGCATTCTTGGACGAAAGGAACATTTTCGACAGTATTTTAGCCCAAAATTTTCGGGTATTTTATCTTGACTGATATTGAGTTGATAAGTGCAGCTGCATTGCTGCGAATTGACTGAATTTTCGCTCACATTGGATTTCAGTCATATGCAGAGTGAGGGGCAAACTGCGACAGAGGTTTTGCATAAGCATTAACAGTTGCCCTAAAAGCAGAATAAAATGGTAGTAGTAATACATTTTCAGTAATGTCTGTGAAGCTGACGATATGCGGTTTAATGCAACGTTAAATGACATTATAGCACATTTTAGAAAGTTACCTATCTGATCAAACTGAAATTGAAATCTGCAACATTGTTTGCAAAGTAAGTCATTGTAAATATAAATGTAAAAGATGTTATTCTGTGTATGATATACAAGAACAGTAACTAGCTACAATTCTTGTTCATGCTATGTTTGGAATTTGTACCATTTGTTTTGTTTACTGTTTAGTACACTTGCTGTTGATTCAAACTGACATTTTTTTCTGTTTGCAGGTTTTCCGAGCTACAGTTTTTTGTCGACAACGTCGACGCTGGGAAACTCGGATCGAGTGGGAACCTCATTTTACCAGGAATACGGGTCGGTCTCGGCAGCCAATCAGATGGTAGCGACGTTGATGGCGCGCCAGGTGGACTCTCAGCTGGCACTCGGTACTCCGACAGTTCTTACTGACCACTATCTGTCACAGCGAGCAGGCGGATTACACGGTGGCAGTGCAATGTCTTCATCAGCAGCCAGAAACATGCTCTCACTGCCTGATCATTCGTCCGATTTCGGTAGCTATTAAGTCTCGTTTTTTAGCTGCTGCGTGCTTCACTTAACATCAAATCATGTCTCAGAAAGGGCCTACTCGGTTTTTTGTCTTATGTAGCCAAATTTTGATGAATTTTGGTACTTTTTGGCCTGTGGTGTAAGCAGTTTCATTTGTTAAACTTGTGCATGTACGTTAGCTCCCAAATCATATAACTTTTACTTACTTTTCTGCGTTAGCCTGGGAAATAGAAGTTGACAAAATGCGATCTTCTGTTATGTGTGGTAAGTGGGTCTTTCAATAAAGACATTGAGCACTGTTCTGGTTGAAGATCCAGTGAGGTTTTTTGGCGGTGGAGATATGCAGTCAGAATTGCATCATCTCTGCTATGGCATGCTGCAATGATGTAAGTGTGCCAGCTTGCCTTCCCAGTGTATAAATCTAATTAAGAGTCAGTGGTGGTTTGAAGATGGTCATCTTGCTGTATTATAGTTGCAGTTGTCGCTGTCGTTTTTCCTTTGCTGGCTCATTTTTTGTTATTACATGGGGTTAGAACACTCCGAGTTAAGCCAACTCAGAACGCCGAAGAACTGAAAGTTTTGCTGCTCCACTGCATCAGAAAAAGTTTGGTTTCACCGGTGGTTTTACATACGTTGGCGTCAGTTAAAGGCAAACATTTTTGCTAGTAGATTTAGCAGGTTAGCCGTCAGTTTGTGAGCATATGCAGTGCACTTAAGATTGCAATTGTCAATGTCAGTAGGCCTAGTGAATTTAATTTATATGTTGAAGGCTTCAACATATAAATTAAATTCAGCTTGAAGGTTGTGTATAGCTTTATGGGAAACACATTGCAGAGCTACGGAGCATCAGCTGCCGTATTGGATCGCATATTGTTACCTGCCACCCATCACAAATAAACGTGCCCTGCCTTAATCCCAGTCCCCAGGCAGATAGACTGGCATTTGTGCCGTATATCTGCTCGGCTGGAGCAATGAGTTGGAAGTTGTTGTGATAATTGGCTGATTCAGGTTCAGTCAACGTCGGCAGTCGTGCTGTAGCCAGTGATCTGTACAGTCCAAACTCTGAAGCAACAGTCGGTTACGTGCAAACTGGCAGCCCACAGCCATCGGGATTTGCAATGAATGTCAGCGTATGTGACTTTTTATTTGTTTATTCATTATATTTGGTTTATACATGCGTTATGTCATTCACTGTGACAGTGAAGAATCACAAGTATAAAAACAATTCATGTATTTCTGTTTATGTGTACTGCAAGTACGACGTCATAGTAAATGAATAAATAAATATAAAGACTGTTAATGTCTTTACTTTTTCGTAGTATCTGGTTTTTAGCCCTGAAAACTTTTTATGCCATTTGAATGCACAAATTTGTATGTTTGATTTTTCTAAGTGTGATTGTTTTTAATTTCTATTTGTTTTATATTATTCTGGTATTTGTGCTTTTCAGTAGCTGGGCACTTGGTGCAGTCTGTGTCTGGCTTGTATTAATATTCCTCCAATATCTTTTGCTATACTTTTTTCTCTACTGATACTTTTACAATTGGTCAGCTGATTGATGTTGCCACTTCCGTGGACACCAAAATTAACATATACATTGTATCCGTTTTCCTGAAAGTGCAGAATTTTCTGATAACTTTGACAGTAATATCGGCGCCCAGCGTTTTGTCAACATGGAAAAATTTATCTTTGAAGTCGACAATCTATGAAAACGATGTAGAAAATGCGCCGCCATGATGGCCCACGGTGACATCATGAGTTTAGCCTATAGACGTCATGAATATTAATGGCCTAGCCTAGAATGATGACGTCGTCGGCTAGGCCATTAATATTTATGATCTATATGGGCTATGGTCAAGACGTCACTGCGGGCACTGATATATTAGAATATTTCGCATAACGTAACGTAATGCTGCATTTCGTTTGAAATCACACATTAATTTCATATATTTATGAAGCTCAAATCGACGTATTATATATCCGAGGTTAAATGTCTAATTTAAATCTACAGAAATTGCGCGAGTGAGTTTGACCGTGGCCATGGATTTTTAAACACATTAAACCTTGGATAAATTGTTTTGTATTAGACTAGAACAGTTTGATTTTTATATGTTAATTATGTTGAGCTATTCTGTGCTGAATTTCTACTCCTGGTCGTAGCCAGTTTTACATCTCAACTTGATGTAGCAACTCGATTGCACTGCTGAAATGTTATACAAGGATCTTTGCTGTTAATTTTGCTTCAGGGCACGCTGATACCTGCATTTCAGAATGGCTTTCACTGATTGTTCAACATGCTGTTCGTAGTCCGAGGTCAGTATCTTTGGCAGTGATTATTCAGAATTCATTATACCGGGTGGCACAAAAAACGTCCCGAACTTTGCTTAACTATAACGGCACGTATACTTTATGGAGATAAATTTCCTTCTGTACATTTGTAGAACAATATAGAACAATATGTATTTTTACTTGCTTGTAAATTTCAGTGACCTCACTTATGACACCACTGAATGCCGCTTAGTGATGTAAAGAGAGTTGAAAATCCAATTATGTAAAGACAGCATTTCATCACACCACATCAAAGTAACTCAAAATTTTCTTCAACCCAACACGCCAAATTTTGTCAGCTTACAGAAATGAACACCGCATTCAACAGATTTGAATCAGATTTGGAATAATTGCATTAACTACTTTTTCTGTGAAGGGAGATGTGAACCATTTTCGAACTCAAAGATCGCAAAGATCTTCAAAATGTTATTTCAGACAAATGGCATCATGTTGCCATCAGAGAGCCAGAATTGGAAAAGCCGTATGGTCGTGGAAAAAGTGTCTAGCAGCAGTGGCAAAAGAGAATGGAGGATCTATTCAGCTATTTTTCTGCTGATCAGTTACTGATGATTTGGTGTACTGTGACGTTTTGGTATAGCTTGCATACGAGCGGGAACGCAAATGATGAACCACTTGCAAAAATTGCTTTATTATTATTATTATTATTATTATTTTTTTTTTGTACCCCCGGTAGTAAAGATCCCGGGGGTTAAAAACTAAACTAAACGTTAAAAACTACTGGGATGACCAGAGGTCCGATGTGTCGCTTGCACAAAAACTGTCACGAACAAGAATGGCATTA
>Ga0056128_1009987_pt1 | contig 11855 bp, 9 predicted proteins | sample WorMetLIZISLAND2_FD_71113 | JGI IMG/M metagenome (GOLD analysis project Ga0056128, IMG submission 71113) | Marine gutless worms symbiont microbial communities from Max Planck institute for Marine Microbiology, Germany - Olavius geniculatus... ... | reverse complement strand
GTCGTAAATATTTCTGCCAATTATTATTAAAATCTGCTAATCCTTATTCAAGGTACGATCAATAATGTTGGGGATGTTTTTTCAGGTTTTCTGTTTATTTTAATGCATATTTCACTTGATCTGCTTTCCCTAGGTAGTGCAGAAGCATACATTGGGTGAGGTGGGAAACTGAACGGTCATTTGATGGCAAGTTGTGTCAGGAATATTTGTGCCAGAAATTATTAAAATTTGGTAATTGGTTTTCAAGATACAGTTGAAAATGTCGGGGATGTTTTTTGGGACACAGTGTAGTCTGCTTTTATAGACTACAACATCAGCGCCATTCGTGGCAAAAGGCAGAGGCAATCGCGTTTTATTTAGCACAAAGAGCTATGTTTAAAATAATACACTTTCAATTTTATAATATTGGAATATTTAATTTTATAGCACAGTACAGTTTTTTAGTACGAAATGCATTTCGTAGTGGACATTTTTTACGGTTATGTCTTAGAGTGGTAAATGGACTTCGCCGTTTTGCTAAAACGGCTAAGATTTACGCTTGCATAGCATCATTGTTTTGACAAACGAGGACAAAAATGAAGACGTCATTAAATCGATCTTTTGGGTACGAAAACAGCAACCAAAACGAAAACGCTTTTAAGAAAGATGATGAATGTTACACAAGTTGCCTTTTTGCTTGTTTGCTTAGTACGGCCAGTTGAACGTATTTTTGTGTGAACTGCAAAATAACGAAAACTACTATATCATTTTGGAAAAGACAGACGAAAAGTAGGCTAAGTGAATGCAAGTAAGTGTAGATAGGAAAACGTTGGTGTCGTCGAATAAAGCGTCAGCCACTGTTTCAAGCTGACGCGTCGCAACACTGGCGTGTACTCGTGCTGTCAAGCTTGCGTCGTGCACCTATTTAGGGCCTACACTCGAGTTGCTGACGACGACTTCAACAGATTTGCCATCTACTTCTAATAGACTAATAACTGCGTACGAGCGTAGCAGTAGGCCTAATTAAACGTCACATATAGGTACTTGCTTCCAGCACGTACGGTGTTCCTGTCATTAATTAGCTTACCTTTAGTTGTGTACGTTCTCTATTAGAAATATTGTCGCAGAGATGTGTTTTTTGTACACGTGTTTGAGGATTTTTTCATTGTTTTTCCATTGCCATTCTGTTTTTGTTTGTTTCTACTAGGAGAAAATATTTTTGTTTTGTCAGCAGAAAAGGATTGGCCAGCGCTAAGCTACATAATTTGACGTTGTAGGCCTATCTGTCAAATTTGCTGCAATGCGAAGCTGACAATGTGTGTGTTCTGAGGCCGCGTGACTAGCGAGTGCGTGTGCAAGTCCGGGAAGAGATCGTGAGATGGCGTTGACGTCGCTAACAAGATTCGTCGCGTGTTAGGTTCTTCTTACTATGCGTTGCTTGTCCACGTAATTTCATTTCACTCGCCGCCAAGTGCAGTCCATCTAGTTCTTGTTGTTCGCAACGCGTATTGTCTGGGTGCCGATATAGGCCTGGTGCAGCTGCGCTGGTCCAAGGATGATGTTTCTGTTGATACTAACAACGTCACACTACACGTAAGCTTGCGCAATGTTTACATCGCAACGTTGTTTGCAAATTGCTAGGTTATTCAATACAGTAATTCTGCCCGTTTATAAGTCTAGTTGTCGTGTATAGTTAATGTTTCTTTATTAAATTCATGACCTACTTAGTCTTCCCATCGCTCACTATTATGTCTAAAGTGTTATAAGGGCCCATAATCTCCACCCAAGCGTAACGACTGATAGCTTCTCGCGTTTGTATATCACACGTGCGTTCAGGCTGAACACGCCGTCGATCACGGCCATGAAATGAGTACTTTTCGAGGCGATCTACTGTGTTTTACTCACTATAATGCTTCGTCACACTCGCATAATACACTGTAGATTGAGTTGAAATCTAGGCCTACATATGCAAGTTTATAATAACAGCTCGAACAACTTTAGTTAGTTACTGTATGGGCGCATAAATAAGTTGTAACGTGTCGTAAAACATGTACTGAAATAAACAGGCAGGAATGTGTTCCGTAAAGATGTCAGTGTTACACTGATGTAACGAATGTGACTAAACGTTGCTCGTGAAGCTGGTCTAAATATAGTCCCTAGCGGCAGCTGTAAAAGTCTCCGTGCAGAGTGCGTAAACCGTAAACCGCCTCAGATTTCTATGAGCCTCGTAACTGCTGTAAAACGTGTACGCCGCTGCCCGTCAAATAGTCATAAGCCAGCGATAAGAGTTTGCGGCTACATGGCTAGTTCTTCGTCTTTCAGCCAGTCACTTCCAAGCACGTAGCACTAAACGCTAAGGCGGCGTGTATCTGCGATTGCACGTAACGAGGCCTATGCCCAGAAATTCGTGCGTTTTCCTACAGTCGTAGGCTAGAAGTTGCGATTGCTATGGCCCTTCCGCCAGTTTCTGTTGTTTAACGATTTCACTACCAATATCAGTAAGACTAATGGAGTTTAGTCCTTAGCAATTCTTCGAACATCGTGATCTGCGCTGGGGAAAATATAATGATTAGAAGCTTATTATAATGCTCTTTTTACGTACAGGTCTAATCGTTGCTACTCGATCAACTCGCGTCGTAATTGATGACACTGGCCTTTAGGGGTCATTCCAGCTATTGCTTTTAGTTCAATGCAGTATTTTATGAATCATGCAGTTTTTGTGCACGACTCGATACGATATACGCACAATAGGTCCCTATAGCAGCACGCAGTGACGTAGTCGAGTCTACTTTGTTCGACTCCGAGTCCAATGAGTTCGACGAAACAGAACGTTTGTAAAATTTCGTATTCACAATCTGAGCATGTGGTGAGAAACAACAGCACAACAAAATGCTCTATATTAGACTTTTGTCTTTCACTACTAAATTTACAAAAAAACAAGATAATGTTCATACGAACACGGAGTCTGTCCAATGCATTTCGATAGTTTACAGTATGTGTCTGTATAAATATAATCAGTTAGCTGTTTAGATTAATAGAAAAAATCAAAATGTTTTATCTCAATGCGTATAGCCCATTTTGTCCCAAATTTCGTTGCCAGGGCAACGGGGGTCGGTCGGGGAAAATGCAATTGGCAGCATTCGATGGCCCATCCCAGAAAACCCCCCTGTAGGCGCAAAAATATCGCAAAAATCTCTTGCGCAAGCCGAGTTATAGCCCATTCTGTCCCAAATTTCGTTGCCATGGCAACCAGGGGAAGGGGAAGGGAACGGGGAAAGAAAATGGGGAAGGGAAAGAGGAAGAAAAATGGGGTAGGAACAACGGAAAAAGAAGGACAAGGGGAAGGAGAAGGAAAAGGAAGGGAAAGGAAAATGGGAAAGGGGAAAGGAAAGGGGAAGAGAAAGGGAAGATGGAAGGAAGATAGCTTAAGAAATGTTGGACGCACGGACGGACGCACGGACGGACACAAAGGTGATTTTATACTACAGAAAACAAAACAAATAATAACTTTTGTGAAAATACATTACGGCGCAGCTAATTTCCAGTCACACGTAAGCGCCGAGTCTGAGTCCAGTGGGTAAGAGTCCAAGTCCAGAAAAATGAGGACTCAAGTCCGACTCGAATTCGTTGCAGACCCCAGTAGGTCACTGCATCACTGGCTGCATCACGTCACAGTTGATGAAGGAACCGCCTCGGCTGCAGCAGCTGACGCAGCAATACGCCACAATAGATTCACACAGCGTTAGACTCCAGGAAACTGCTAAAACTTGGTCTGGCTGGTTTTATTTCGTTTCTGCCGTCGATCCATGATGAATCTGTGCTGAGTTCATTCGTGTTGACTGACCGCACAATGGATGCATCAGTCGCTCTGCTGCACGGCTATTTATCACGGTTAACACCGCATAGTGTATATAGGCTGCGACGACGTCATCAATCTAAACTGCAGGTGGGTGGTGTGAGCTATATTGGGTGCTGCAGTGCAGATTGTCGTTGTCAGTGGAATTGTCACGTTCGGCTGTCGACAGTCGTTGTGTGTGATGTCTCGTCTGTGCAACGCATGGACGCGTCTACAGGGTGCGCTGAAAACCAATCCGCTGAAGTTGTTTTCCATTTTTGAGCAACCGCTTGGAATTTTAGAGCGAATATTCACACGAATATTCACACGCTTTTTCTTCTTGCGGTGGGTTCCACTGACAACGACGCCATCCGATCAGGCCCTCCGCTTCTTTTTTCAGCTTCTCGTAACTGATCTTCTTGTCTTTTTGCTCCATGAGTGGATTTAACATCTTTTTTAAAGTTGCATCGTGTTCGTTTTTTTCATCTTTCTTTTTAGCACAGTCTTCAAGAGACATTCATGTCTTAGGACACGTTCTGTCCAGTTGCCTTGTCGTTGCTTGATGACATGGACCAGAAAACGTTGTTCTTGCACCAGACTGAAGACTTCTTTATTTGACACATATGCAGTCTAGCTTATTACCTGTTTATACCTACATACACAGGCTGGGCGGCATTTGATACTCTTTTACAGAGTTACATAATTTTTTTGTGAGACAACATCGTAATTTTGCACGTTTAGAACCTTAATGCTGTAATGAAAAATCGATCACGTGTTAAAAACAACTGGGTGCATCTTGTTATTTATGAAGTCAAAATGACGTACACTTTATAAGCAAAATTGTATAGTATCTTGTTCTAATTCTTTATTTTATTAATTGACAATTTTTTGGCCAAACTGAAAAACATCGTTAAACTCAAGCAGGCATTGCAGTTGATCTGGGACAACTTGTCATCGACAAGGCTGTTAAAAACTTTGATAAAAGATTGAATGCATGTGTAAGAACTGTCGGTGTATATTTCGAGTTTTCACAGTCAGCTGCACTTTTTCTCATTTTTTAAAATGCGATGTATTAAAATGGTAGCGTGACCGGCGCTCCAACTCAGTTTATTGTCATACAAAAATCGATCGTCGTTCATTATTTTACAAAGATTTTGTAGACTGCGCGCGAAGCAAAACAAAAATAAAGTTTTTTGTAATCATTTGCAAAATTGCGACCCGGGCGTGAAAGATCGTTGCTTATGCGCCTCGTGTTCAGTGTCTAGCGCACACAACTTTGTTCTGCGTAACTTCACACTGATGCCTCGTGTTAATTCCGAAAAAAAGTCCGAGGTGAACTTTTAAGCGAGTTGGCTCTTCCTTTACAAGTAGCCTAATAGGTTTAGGTCGACGGCCAACCAGTCTGCTATACTTTATTAGCTGTTTCTGAATCAGTTCTGCTGTCGAAATAAATCGAAAACTACGTGATTTCTTGGCGACATTCACGCCATGGCCTCTGGGCTGCGAGATTTAGACGTGTATGCTTATATCTCAGATGAGACGGCGCTGTCGCTGTCCTACTGTATGTCTGCCTGTCTGTCGCGATGGAATAAGTAATGAAGACGGCGTCGGCTATCCGGGAGCTAGGCTGCCGAGTCGGGTATTCTAACGATTCATACACTTCGTTCACATTTGCATTACTCGTCTGTCTTTTTGTTTGTTATTATTTTTATTATATTGTTCACAGTTATTGGTTATAATTATCATATGTGATGAAGTTTGCCTTTCTGGCAGCCTGCCGTTGTGTGAAATTGTTATTGTATTGTGACTGGGATTAAGGCGGGGCGCGTTTACCAGTGTCGGGTGGCAGGTAACACTGTGTGATTTCGTATGGCAGGTGACGCTCCATAACAGGCATGGTATTTTCGAAGACTGTTTTTGGCCTCAAGAGAAGACAGCTCGAAGACAAAAAATTTTAGCCTTAGTGAGTAAGTAAGTAAGTAAAACGTAAATTTATATAGTTTTGGCCTTGGTTTTGAAGATATCTGGCCTTGGCTTTAGCCTAAAATCCCCACTGGCCTTGGCCTTGACGCGTTAGCTTTTAGTCACTTGTGATTAATGTGCTCTGTGCAATGAGTTTTTGGTATTTTGTATGATTTATCCACTGAAGCATTAAAGCTGTGATTGTCTCAGCATTTTGCGGTTTGAATAAAAATATGCTGGGTTTTGATGTGCAGTATAAAATTGTCACACTTTAATTAATTACTTACTTACTTAATGGCCTTGGTTTTGAAAATGCAGGCCTCAAACCCATCCCTGTCTGTGATGGGTTACTATTAAGAGCTATAGACGACCTTTAACCTTTCATTGTGGTGCACGTACAGAAATCGTCACACAATCTACCGGCGTGCGTGCGTGATGCGGTTGCGGCGGTTGTTGCTATGGTAATATACGCCTCAATCTCAGCAGAGCGGAGCGGTCGATTTCTGCTGCCATGATCACTCAATCTCCTGCCAGCCTGCAGCTAGCAGCGGCTTCGCCAACAGCAGAAGACTTTATCTCACTGCTTGTTGCTCCGATCGTCTGTTACTCAACTGTAAACAGCAGCGGCGTCGAGCGTGAAAAAAGTAGGCGGGATAGGAAGTTGCAGTTTTCGACTAACAGCTGCAAATTTACGACAGAGGAGTTTTTAAGTGTTCAGATTTTTTTGTCTGTCACTATAGTGTCCCCAGGAGTGTTGCAAGTGCCCATAATCTCACTGTACCCAAGCGTGACGGCTGATAGCGTCTCGCGTATATTACACAATTGTAAAGATTGTAAAGCGCTTCTGGTCTTGAAGAAGCATGTAAGAAGCGCTGTAGCAAGTACGTGGACTTTACCTTTACCTTTACACATGCATTCAGGCAAAACACGCCGTCGATCACGGCCATGAAATAAGTACACTGTGCCTCATTGCACTCGCACAGCGCACTGTAAAGCATGTTGAAACCTATGTTATACAAGCCTGTACGTTGTGTGATCGTAGAACGAGACTGCATACCACGCGGTTGATGGAACAGACGGTCACGTGAACATGGATGACAGTCAGGCCACGAGGAGACAGGGTCGGAAGGACAAGAAGGGTGTCGACCTCGACAACCTCAAGCGAGAGGTCGAAATGGTAAGCGTTTTGTCTTTTACTACGCAAAACCATATTTGCTATACATTTTCGGTTTTTACGCGCGAAAGCAGCTACTATTTTCACCGCGTCTTAGCCATCGCAATTCTGTCTGTCCGTTCGTCTGTCTATCTGTCACACGGGTGGATCAGTCAAAAGCGGTGCAAGCTATGATCATCAGATCTTTACCATCGGCTGCGTGGAAGACTCTAGTTTCAGGAAACGTAAAGCTTTTCCATAAATTCGAAGAGGGTCACCCTGAACGAGGGCGCTGAATGAGAGGGGGTGAGAAAAATTTGCGATTTTTAGCCAATAGGTCACTGTATCTCAATAACGGTGCAAGATAGGGCCTAGGTTACTATTAATCATTAATAGGAAGTCGTACACTGGCTTTCGATTGCCACCGAATTCAATGACCTTGGATGACCTTAAACGCTAAACTAGGCGTTTGTATGGATTTTTTGGCGATTTCGGGCTGCGAGACACATTTTAAGAGCGAATTGCGCCGAAACCAATTGAGATAAACATGAACAAACTGCATATAAAATTTTCAGCATTAAACATAGATTTCGACGGTTCAAGTCTCGATTTTCTAGGTTTAAGGAAACCTGCGCATGAGGGCATCAAACAGCGGTACCCCCGTAAAAGTCGCGACGAAATGGCTGGAAATAGACTGACAGTTTTTCTTTGCGAACAGGAACTATAGACTTTCGCGCGTCTCGTAAGCATTAGCTCAAGTTTCTTGTTTTGTTTCATCGGCCAGATTTTCTGCAACTAAAGTAAATCTAAGTTAGACTTGTAGTTGCTCGTAAATTTTATTTGAGGTCGAGTACTGCGTTGTCTGTTGGTCACTTTTATTGAGATACAATGTTTAGAGTAGGCCTACCAATGTAACAATTTTCATCATCGACTATGAAACTTGGAGGTTATGGTTACTTTACGTGTATTTAAATAAGTCAGTGTTTTTATCGTCTAGAGGTTGGTCATCCATGTAGAATATGGATCTGAATTTTGAATGCGTATGATGCAATGTATGTAGGACGAACACAAGATTTCACTCACTGAACTCGCGCGACGATTACAGACAAACTTTGAAACGGTTTGTACGAAAAAAATGATCTTGCTCTTATATGCTGCTTGCATTTTGCTTTACATCAAATTACATGACAATAGACTTTTTGCAGCAAGGAAACTCATGTTAACTAAACTACAACTAAAACTAACAAAAAACCGTCTGAATGTTAGTAGAAAAAACTGTTGATAACTGTGGTGGTAATGAACCAGTATAAATTTTAAAAAGCGTACATTTTGTCGCGTATAGTTACGTTTTTACTAAGCGTGTTGTAAATGTTCGGAATTCTTTTCTGAAATATGTTGATTTTCGTTTACTTTTTTAGTTCTGAATGTGCTATTTTGCGGGTAGATTTTTCGTGTTTTTTCGAGCGTTTTAATGTTCGTTTTAAACAAACACAATTTGTTTTTAACAAACGCATAAACGCCTTTTAAAGAACATGCAAAACTTTAGGCGCAATTGTTATTTTTAGTGTATTGGTGTAAGAGTGTTTTTTCTCAGTTTGTGCTTAATGTTAAGCCTATCCTGTATTTGGTTTTATTTATAGGGCAACCGTAAGCGCATGTTTGCCTGCCGCTACATTGCTGCTTCAAAGTGTACTGTGATTTGTATACTTTCATTGTCGAGTTAAATGACTGAATGATTGCTTATAGCACAGTGTGTCGTCTGTCCGTCTGTCTGTCTATTTGTCGTCTGTAAAGCTTGCGTTAATGTTGCTACAATCTATCTGAAGTAGCACATAGGGTTGCCCGACCGCTACCTTGTGGTACCAATTTGGACCCTCTGTTATCTTCCACTCCTGCAAACGAGAGTACTGTCTGCATCCACAAATACTTGCATTGCGAATTGCGGCCAAACCGCTTCAGTTAGCGGCATAGTTACCGTTGACAGTCTATAGGAAGTCACCAAAGTTTTATCCAACGGCACTATCGCCGACCCCCTACGGACACCTGTTTTTCCAAAATAGGGATGCGACCCCTTTTCCTGAAAAAATGCAAGTCGTGAGGCAGTACGGTTGGCTATCATAGCGACATAGCGAGCTTTCTGTTGATAATTATTGCATGTCGTTGTAGGGTCTGACAACGCAGCGAGCTCACGAGGTGCTTGATCGAGATGGTCTCAATCAGCTCAGTCCGCCCAAGACGATCCCGGAATGGGTCAAGTTCTGTAAACTGCTGTTTGGTGGTTTCTCGCTCCTGCTATGGCTTGGCGCAATCCTCTGCTTTGTAGCTTACTCCATCCAAGCGTCCACCTCTGAAGACCCCCCGGGCGATAATGTACGAATAAAACTTTGTATTCAAACTGAAATGAACTGAACTTAACACGACATCATTTCAGTTCAGTTTTTTCGCTTTGTGCACGACGTAACACGCAATCACTTCTTTCTAATGACCTAACGTTCTACCAGTCATCGAATACAAGTGGGCGCAGGACGTTATGGCTCCAACAGTTCCATTGAGAGCATGGACCAGACTCACCGCAGTGCATTTCGCCCCAAAATTTTTGGTTCAGGTGTTTCGTATGTAACAATGTGATTATGTGCTGTAGTATTTAATCAATAAATGTGACAAACACTTAACTGAAAACTCAAAGAGAAGATAGCTAATTAAAAAGAGCAATTTTTGACTCAACCAGGCTTAGATAAAATCAGAAATACCTGTAACTATACAGGAACATACAGGTGACACAAAATCATTTCCACGTACACAAAGACTGTTAGAACGTTAATAGTACGATATTTGTAAGTGAGAGTTTATTTGATAAATCTACTCAGCCTACACGTAGGTCAGTGCTATCCTAATGAATGCTTTCTGCATTGCGCGTCGATTAGTCGTTAATGACTCGTAGCTTGTTCTGCATGGCTTGATGGTGTAACGGCAACATATCGGACTGATGACCGTGATGTTGCTGGTTCGACTCTCGCCTGGTCTAACCCTGGGCAAGTTGTTTACACACGTGTGCCTCTGTTCACCAAGCAGTAAAATTTGGTGCCGGTCAAAGGGCGTTGACGCTCTGCGGCTGGGAAGGTAACTGTAGGTCTGGCGTCGCACTGGCCATGCGTCATGGACTTAAGTGGTTTATCCACCTACGGGCTCAAAGGCCTAAGGAAGGGAGATGAGCACCCCGCCTACGCCCCTTCTAGGTATGGCGCCTTCACCTTATTTGTGATACAATAAATGTTTGAGTGATGTAATGTGATGTGATGTAATGTATTGTTCACTGTGCAGCTGTATTTGGGTATAGTCCTGACGACTGTCGTCATCGTAACTGGGTGTTTCTCGTACTATCAGGAGGCAAAAAGTTCCAGGATCATGGAATCTTTCAAGAACCTCGTTCCGCAGGTAGACCCTACATTATTTATAATTATCATTTAAACACGCAGCGCCGCTGGATTTGTATCTGGTTTATCGCCAGTCACTGGCCACGAGTCTTTTTGCCTCAAGCTTCAAATTGATTTTTTGTGTGTTAAACTTTTTAGGCATGCAGCTGCATCCCTCAGCAAAGCATAGAGGCAATGTAATAAATGTCGGAGAAATTTTGTTTAAAAAACGCTAAAAAGCATTTTATGAAAAAAAATGAAAATGTAACGTTTGTAAACGTTTATTACAACTATACAACAAATCGTGACTGCATATGCCTTACTTGGGTCTAACCTGTAAATTGGATAGATGGGCAGTTTCTCATTTTACGCCCGTGAATTCTGGCATCGCGTCTGGCAATCTCTCGCGTTTTTAGTTACTTTAGTTAACGGTTGAGAATAATGCTAGGCAATCGCGTTAATGCTGATTGGTATAGATGTGCGAATGATGATACTGCAGCGCATTATATTGCCAATGGCTGTCTGTTGTCCCTGCTAACGAATCAGTGGACCAGCGGAGGTGCCACCAGTAGACATACCACTCTCTTAATCATCCACACCTTGACCCATAACTTCTCAGAAACTATTACTCGCTTTTCATTCTGTTGAGGGTAAGAGGCGGAGTCGGTTCTGAGCATGCGGTGTTTTAGCAGTTTCTTTGAATTTGCTTGCATTTGAAGTGAACGATCGTCGAAAGTCCCACTGAAGAAAAAAGCAGAGTAACAAATAACAAGCTTGCTTGTGTAACATTTATGGGACGCTTGACGCTTGCAAGGTCTTTGTTTCGACTTCCGGTCGGGTCGGGTCGCTATCAAGTTGATACTACTTGGATGGGTGACTGTCTGCGGGCAGGCAAACCATCTCGGCATGCGTCGTAATAACTAACCACTCAAAATCAACTTGACTTTCTATCCCTTCCAGGTAAGTAAATCGAGTATACCCGCCTGCTTTGCTGGGAGTTAAGGTAAAGCGTGTTTACCTGTGTCGAGTGGCATATGGCACTATAGCAGGTGTCGCTCCGTAGGTCTGAGATTGGTTGCTGTGGAGTTGACGCTGTACTGAGCAGGCGTGTAGTGTACAGTGTGCGTGATGGTGTTGGATGTTGGACAGTTCGCGATAGTAGTGCGTGAAGGTCAGAAGTTGAACGTGAACGCCGAGCAGCTGGTACGAGGCGACGTCGTCGAGATCAAGTTCGGTGACCGAGTACCAGCCGACGTCCGCATCCTCAGCGCTCACGGCTTCAAGGTAGTGCAACACCAGCTGCCAGCCTCATGTATAGGTTTCCTTGAAATTGTTGCTAGATCTTAAGGCTAAGATGCACCGAATCCGATTGTGGCCAAAGCTTTGCCACGAACACTGCTGGGGGAGCTTACAGCGCTTCTCAGACCTCCTAGCCGGATTTATTGTCTGTTCAATGCAATGCATAGCATTGGACAGAGTATAAAATCACCTTTGTGTCCGTCCGTCCGTCCGT
>Ga0056128_1009984_pt1 | contig 11858 bp, 9 predicted proteins | sample WorMetLIZISLAND2_FD_71113 | JGI IMG/M metagenome (GOLD analysis project Ga0056128, IMG submission 71113) | Marine gutless worms symbiont microbial communities from Max Planck institute for Marine Microbiology, Germany - Olavius geniculatus... ... | reverse complement strand
CTGCAGGGTTGTCCCACACCACTGCTCAATGTCATCTGACCATTCTCGGTGAGGCCGTCCTCTTTTGTTTGAACCATCCATCATTCCGAACACCAGGGTCTTTATCTTTCTGCTTAGTCGATTAAGTGCAGAGAAACAATAGTCTAAGTACATTCTTCGCAATAAGTAGGTCTACGCCTATAGCGCAACGAATAATTCGTTGTTGGCCACAACATTGTAGCCGACGTGTTTGAAACTTTTAGCTGATTTTAATGGGCTTAGCTGCACTAGTGTGATTAAACAGCGAAGATAGTGATAGCTTGGATTTTGATGTGCAGCTGCGAGTGCGAGTCATAGTAGAAGGAAGAATGATTAGTAGGCACAGTAGAAAAGGCAAGAGGTTTCAGGTAGCAACACGAGTGAAGAGGCGATTTTTTCAGCAAGCGAAAAACAAAACACATCAATCGTCCGCAAAGATATGTGGTCTACTGACTGTTGTAGTTAGTTTTTTGTTAAAAAATAAAATCGCGATTGTAAACGGTTTTGCATAGCAGGGATTCAGATAGTGTATTTTTTAAAGAAATATTATAATGGAGTAAAAACAATTTAACTTTGACGAAACAAGCAGGACATGAAAACTGTTATCTGTTATCTGAGAAAATAGAAGTTACCGGCCTGCTGTTTGCAGCAGAGTATACCAGAAGAAGAAAAAGAAAAAGGTTGCACCGATAGTTTTGCTATTTCCTTGTTGCCAAAGCAGATCCCATTAATTTGAACTGCCGGTACATCGTAAAAAAGATTTAGTCTGTAGTTTTCATCAAATATAGTTTTAAAATGTCTGTTGCAGGTATGTAACAGTAATATCGTCAAAATAGCAAAGGGTACAACAACGTATTCAGCATGTTGAACTCGACGCCTTGGACAGACCACGAACATCATCTTCACCACCAGCAGCAGCAGCAGCAGAATGATGCTGATGACTCAGGACTAACAGAGCACGGCCTGCTGCTGGACCTCGTCCAGACGATTGCCTTCAAGATGCTCGTGCCGCCGATCGTCGCATTCGGCTGCGTCGGCAACATCATCAACATTGTCGTGCTGACACGCAAGTCGATGAAGTCGTCGACCAACCGCTACCTTACGTGTCTCGCCGTCTACGATATTCTCTATTTGGTCTTCGCTTTCACCATGATCCTCAAACACTATCACTACATCGGTACGCTTTAATAGTGCCACTTTTTACGATGTGAGTGCCCTTGCCAATTTTACCATCTGTTATCGAGTTTCGGCATCATAATTTTAACGATTGAATTAGATTGTCTGCAATCTTCATCCTAAACGCCGCGTACGTTCACCGCGTTTTAAGTAGACCTAAGGCGTGATTAAAAACCAGTTACTGGGTTTGCATGCTGAAATTTTGTTCATGGGATTTGCATTATTGCAATTTCACACAGCGGAGAATAAAACATAACAATCATTTGTTGAGATGTGCAGTCTGCGGATCGTTGTAGTTAGTTTATATTGCCAAAAAAATAAAATCACAATGAAAACGGGTTTTTGCTACAGCGCAGTACAGTGCGCTTAAAATGTCAATGGTGATAGGCATGCGGTCTGTGCGGAAGCGCTTCCTTTTCTTTTTGTGCTTTTTACGGCCGCGGTGCGGCAGACTGTGCATATATAGACGAAGTCGTGATCGTAGCGTGTACAGTGATGCGTGTTGACTGTGACATACGTTGTAGGTTCATCGGGCGTCTACGTCGCGTACAAGTCCCGGGTAGGTCATCAGCTGACTGACATCTGCAGTAACACGGGCGTCTGGTTGACTGTCACGTTCACCGTCGAGCGCTACATCAGTGTCTGCTTCCCGATGAAAGCCATCGTCTGGTGTACGCCCAGACGAACCAGCCACATCGTCATTTCCGTAGTGTTAAAAAACAAAAAAAACAAACAAACAAAGAAGAGAAAAAACAACAACAGACAAATTAAGGCTGCGCCGATCTTTGCTTTTTGTTTGTATGAAAGCGATTGTTTGGTGTACGCCGAGACGAGCGAGGCACATCATATTAGAAGTAGTAGCGTCAACTCGGCCTTCTACCCTAGACGAGCCAGGCACATCATTATTGCCGTCTGTGTTTGTGCCGCCGGTCTGACGCTGCCCGAGTTCTTTGCAACTACCGCTACGCGGGTAACGCTTCAGCCGTTCTCACAATCATGTGCAGTGCAGCAAAAACAATACTGAGAAGAAATTATTTCATTTCGTGTGCGCCGCACAGGAAACAAGAAACAAAGCAAATTAATGATGACTAGAAGCAACCAGAGCTTTCAAACCTCTGCCAAAAATGGCGCTGCCACTTTGCGAACACAAAAGTGTCAGTTTACATCACGTTTTATCTCTTACGACAAAGAAGTCTGGCTGAACTTGAATTTATTAAAAAAAGTTTGGATCACACGAAAATCTAACGACTTCTTTCACGAGCCACGACCAACCTCTGTAAAAAAATTTCATCAAAATCGTTTATGAATTTTTAAGATATCTCTGATGTAGGCCTAAATGGACAGACCCAAATGCAAGCGTACATGACCTCATCGGCGGAGGTAATAATAGACAGACATAGACAGATTTATTGACTGCTGTGGGTGGGTCATTCAGCAGCAACTACTGAAGACCCACGAGTGTGCGCCAGCTTTTGATCCCTACAACGAAATATTAAGGTTGATCCCATAATGCGACGCAGGCTTTAAATAGTGCGAAGTTATAGTGTGTAATTAATTATTAGGTTGGCAAAATCGTAATTATCTGATTCTCTCGCGGTTGTAATCCGACGTACATTGTGTCCGAAAAAAGTAACCACCTAGAAAATGAAAATGAAAATGTTAAAAACCTGAATAAAATTTCGTGTGCTTAATCCCTGATAAATTGCGAAAACAGTCATTAATTTTCCTTGAAAAATATTATTTTTAACAGGGTTATTAATTGTTGAATAACGAATATCGATAACAAAATATCTCCGTTACCAATATGGCGTTATATAAGTAAACCCCTCTGTTAATGTACATTTGCATAACTTCAACAAACAACATTTGATTCTGGAAATTTTTTTTTATAAAATATGCACTATTTATTGTCAATTAAAATATCAAATGTCAGTTAAATCCGCCGAAGCAAACAATAGCTACAGCGGCTTTTGTGAAGTTATTCCCAAAACAGTTCAGTTTCAGGTCTGACGTCATCCGCAAAGACCTGAAACTGAAATGTTTTGGGGTGACCTCACAAAAGCCGCTGTAGCTATTGTTTGCTTAGGCAGACTTAACTGAAATTTGGCATTTTGATTGCCAATGAATGGTGCATTGTTGATAAAAACTTTTGCTGGAATCAAATGTTGTTTGTTAAAGTTACGCAAATGTGCACTAGCGAAGAGGTTTATTTACATAACGCCATATTAGTAACGGAGATATTTTGTTAACGATATTCAGCAATTAATAACTCTGTTAAGAAATAACATTTTTAACGAAATTTGGTGATTGTTTTAGAAATTTATTAAAAATTAGGTGTACAAAATGTTATTCAAATTTGTTCTGATTTGACATTTTTATTGCACGATGTATAGGGGGTTACTTTTTTCCGGACACATTGTTGATACTTAACCTATACACGTAAAGTATCTTGCCAACCAGCGGCATCGTGGCCCTCATAAGTCAGAAAATTAAGCGGGACAGAAAGTTGCAAATTTTTCGACAGAATTCTGACAGACAAATTTTCGACAGCGGAGATTATGAGTGGTCAACATTTTAATGTTGCTTCTAAATTTTCTCAAAATGGGGGTTTCAGCCGCAGAATTTGCATTTTGGGCAATTTTTGTCGGAGAAACAAAATTTGCCGACAATTTTCCGACGGCCCAAAATTTAAGGGCCCCCGTCCACGATGCCGCTGCTACCAACTCTCATAAACTCTGCACGGGCTGTACTCGCGCAGAGGGAAGACGGCCGATGGACGCAAGTGAATACACAGTTCGGCAACTCGACCGGTTATCGTATCGGCTACGGCTACATGAACCAGACACTGTTCACGTTCCTGCCGCTCATCGTGCTGACCGTTTTCAACGTTCTGCTCGTTCGTGTGGTGGTGGGCGCGGCCAGACAGAGGCAGGCGATGACGTCAGCCGGTGACGTCACTACGGCTCCCGGCGATCAGCAACGCATCACCGTCATGCTCATTTGTGTCGTCGTCGTCTTTCTGTTCTGCCAGGTATAACACTGTCCCCGATTTGTGGAAAGGCACAATCTGAGGCATACCCACATTTCGTGAAAAACTGCACGGAAACGCTGTTTTTTTTTGTTGTATTAGGCGTGTCGAGGAAAGTCAACAAAAACAAGATAACAAGAAGCCCGGCTGTCGCTAGAATAGCCTACCGTACTGATTGTCAGTGACTTCCAAGGTCATCCAAGGTCAATGATTTTTATCTTGTCTGACAGGGCGTATGCCATTTTCTATTAGTAATTAATAGTAGCACTGGCCCTATCTTTCACCGTTTTCGAGATGCGGCCATTGATAGGTTGAAACATTTCACTGAAAATTGCGGCCAAACCGCAGCAGATGGAGACATGGTTACTATTGACAGCCTATAAAAAGTCGCCAGCGCCCAATCCGTTGGTGCCATTGCTGACCTTCCTACGACTTAACATTTAGCCACAATACCGCACGATTGGCATATCATAGTGCGTTATCACCTTTCAGGGTCACCCAAGGTCATCGATTTTCATGTCATGTGAAAGCCAATATGCGATTTCTTAATAGTGATTAATAGCAACCTAGACCCTATCTCACACCGTTTAGCCACAATACATCCGTGACATACAGACGACGACGACGTAGGACAGACGGACACAGAGACGACAGCCATGCCAATAGTTCGACCGTTATTTAAGTACGGTCGGCTAAAAACAAACATACTATGATGATTTTTTGGAGAGACGGGTGTGGCCCAACGATCAGCAGTCCAGCAGGTTACATTTTGGTGACGATACGGATCTAGGGCTTTTTTTCCTTTTGCCTGGTGGCAGCACTTTGTTCTACGCGTGGCTGACATATTTCTGCATAGAGGACATTTTTGCAGCTCGTCATTTAGTTGTCACAGTCGCATTTGGAGATGCATTATACAGTGTGGCCAAACAAAACAGCCCATGTAAGCTTTTCTTATAACTGCATCGAAATAATAACCTATTTAAAAATACATTACATCACATCCCGTCACACCCTTAACGCGTCGCTGCACTACCTTGTTCTTGTAAAATATGGCAATTTTTAGAATAAGTGAATTACAAGAGAAATTTCAACATTCTAAAGCTGTCAGTATTTCACGTCGTTTTTAGTATGGGAAGTTTACTACTAACGTGAAACTGGCCAATAAAAGAATTTTCGAAAAATCGGTTAATTTCCGACGACCTTATAAATAAATGTTAGAAAATTAGCTTTCTATAAAACAGCCGGGTATGTGCAGGTTCCGCAGGCCGTGTGCATGATGATACTGAATCTGATGACGTCACTGTCTCCGTGGCAACAGATCGACTTTCGGTTGGCAGCAACGGTGTTCAACATTCTTGTGATGATCAACAGTTCGTCCAACTTCGTGCTCTACTCGTCGCTGTCGACCAAGTTTCGTCGCACGTTCGGTGAATTGTTCTGTGCGCGTTGCTACCATGCCGCCGGTGCCGGCAAAGGCACGCTAATGACGACGGTGCCCGGGCAGATGACCCACAGCCGTACCAGGGCCAGGAATGACTACCGTCTAGTCAACGGACGACAGACACGGCTTTAAACGGCTTTTTAGTATTTAGCTTTAAGCAGGGCTCGACGATCTTGTTCTCATTTCTGTTTTTAACCTCAGGTAGTAAAGATCCCGGGGTTGAATTAAAACAAGGTTTGGAGTTACTAAAGGTCTGGTTACTCTGGAGCTTCGCCAGGATTAATTGATGATGTTCTGCCAATCAAGATGGAGTTATAGAATGACGTATCTTGTGGGTTTCCAGTAGCTGCTGTTGAATGACCACCCACAGCAGTCAATAAATCTGTCTATTGTTATTATTATTATCATTACATCCACCGATGAGGTTATGTACGCTCGTATTTGGATCTGTCCATTTAAGCCTACATCAGAGATATCTTTAAAATTTATAAAAGATTTTGATGAAATTTTTTACAGAGGTTAATAGGGCGTGGCTCGTAAATGAAGTTGTTAGATTTTCGTGTGATCCGGATTTTTTTTCTATAAATTCAGGTTCAGCTAGAATTCTCTATCGTAAGAGATAAGACGTAAAGTAAACTGACACTTTCTTTGTTTTCGATAAGTGGCAGCGCCATTTTTGGCGGAGGTTTGAAAGCTCTCGTCGCTTCTAGTCATTATTATGATCATTATTATCATCATTATCATCGCACTCGGCTAGTACGATGGCACTGAGTCGCAACGATTTACAGATTCATAGCAAGATCAGAATGATTAAAACGTTTGCATATAAAATTTTAATTAACGGCAATTTACTAACACTGAACTCGTATTTCAGTGTCGTCATATGCGATTGTCGTGGCACGTGTTTAGGTATAGAGACGTATTATGATATCGTGTTTAGATTGTGCACGTGTGTGACTGTAATCGATAAAGCCCAAACCCCCCTTACAGCGGCGTCGTGGCACACGGCAGAAGAGCAATTGCCTACTCCCCTTTTCATAAATTTTTGTCTGTCGGGTCGAAAAATGTTTTCTTGCCAAAACCGTCCGTCAAAAAATTGCAAAATTTGCGCTTAACTACCATTTTGGGTGAAATTTAGTGGCAAAATTGAAATTTTGCGAACCCATAATCTCCTGTGTCGGACAATTTTGCAACTATCTGCTTGTCTACTTTTTAACGCACGACGCCACTGCTCCGTACTTTGTGGATAATTATGTCTAACGACGTAATGTTCTACGTACAACAAATTTACCAAAAATCGAGTCTACAGCAAAACCGCGTCAATTAAGTTGTACAACCGATCCACAAAAATCGTAAGCGTACAAAGTGTCTTCAACGGTCTGGTATATTGTCAAGACGTTGTACAGTTTTTTGCACGACTAGTCGTCTAACGATTAAACAACAAGTCGATGTAGTGAGATTTGGGCACGAAGTGTTGTGCAGTGATGTTACGAGAATTGACAAAGCGATAGCGCCGACTGTTACGATCGGTAGTTCGCTGTAACGTAACGCCAGCGTTAATATCAGCGGTCGTAATTCGGCATCAAAGCGGAACATGATAAAGTCTATATTTTCATCACTTCCGGTCTGTTTGCTTCTCTCCTGTCTGTTGCAATAATCCAGTACCGGGTACCGGAGGATGGTACGAGCGCCGTGTGCCTAATTACGCGCGACTTGATTGCCTATTACACGCGCTCTGCGCGTTTTTGATGCCGGTCAGTCTGTCAGTCAGTAGGACTGCGGTGCACACTTATACCCCGTTTACACAATGAAGCAAACATGAAGCAAACGTATTCAATATAGGGCTAAACGTGCACGACGTGTGCTCTCAGTTTGCTTCATGTTTGTTTCATCGTGTAAACGGGGTATTACTGGCCACACTCCTGCTAGCACGTAAACGCCGCATTGTCAATCAAGGAAAAAATCAATTCGTCATTCGTGTGTACCGCGTTGTAAGCTCTTTTGATGTTAATCCCTTTAAAACGACTTGAGCTGTTGTTGATCGGAATGGACCTATCGAGAATTAGGTTCGGTACACAACTACAGATCTTTGCTCTATTCGCGTCCGTCCTCGTGTCTCGTGTCTTGTGTATTGTGTAGTGTACGTATTATTACTCTGATTTGCCGCGTCCCTGCTGGATGATAAAGTTAAAAGGATTTAAGGTTAACGCAGTCACGGGAACGCCTGGCTTTGCTGCGGGTAAATTTATGTCAATGAATCAGTGAAGTTGTTTGTGCTGTGATATACATGGTGGGCCAAAAAATGGCACAAAATTTTTATACGCCAATAATTTTATCAAATATTAACCGATTTTTAAAACTTTTATACTGTCGGAATTGAAAAAAAACTTCGTAGTAACACTATTACTAAAGATCCCACCACACCTCAAGTGTGTCGCTACACTACCTAGTGAAATATCAGTGTCTTAAAAGCAACAGTTGAAAACAAGGCGATATCTGTAACAACATATTCTAAAAAATTAACAACAAAACAACCTGTTAATTGCCTCAGTTATTGTTCAAAGTAACTGTAATATCTCGCAGTTTTCGCATCAAATGTTCAGTTTGTCCGCCTTGTTGCTGGACGACGCACTCAAGCTGATGACGCCACTGACCAATAGCGCAATCAACCATACGCTCGACAGTTTGCCCCCTCTCCCCAAACAGCATAATCGACAGGATTTAAGTTCGGGCTGTTTGGAAGCCACATGTCAGGCTCAATCAACGTTGATCATGCAATTGGTCATTGTCGTCGCCGACGAGAGTGCGATGTTTGACATTTCACAAGGTAGTGTAACGACAACTATGAGCTGTAATGGGATCTTTAGTGTTAATGTTACTACAAATTTTCTGCTGATTCCATCAGTGAAAAAATTTTGAAAATCGGTTAATATTTGATAAAGTTATTGGCATATAAAAATTTTGTGCCATTTTTTGACCCACCCTGTATGGTCCAAGCGCGTACAAGGCGAACGAAATGAACTGTATGCTTACTGAACTGAACTGTTTAGTTTATTTCATTTCAGTTCAGTTCGTTTGTTTTGTACACACCTCAAGTTGTCGTAGGGTCTACAAACTTTAGCCGTTCCACCTTTCGAATTATAATAATCACTTGTTTGTTAATAATAATCATTTGTTTATATTGTAAATAATTATCTTGTTTGTTTGATTTTATGTTTTATTCCTATCGATTTGGTATATGTGACAACTGTATTGTTTGTCTTGTGATGTTGGAATAAACCTATCAATCAATTAATCGTCATAGTTGTGGTAATTTATTCGCAATTCGTCAAAAAATATACGGCGTGACGGAACCTCCTAAACGCGGCGATGACTGCATGCTGAATCCACATAATTGTAATGCCGGGCCCAAGCTCACAGCAAGCAAAGATATAGGCCTAACTTTGCAAATTACCTTACGTCGCAAAGTCAAGTTATATCCTGTGTGCTTAAGTATTCACCGGCAAAGAAACAAAGAAAGAGCGGGTCCGGCGTCGTATCATCTGTGCCTGGAAAATGCCGACATTAAATTCAGATTGTGCGCGTAAAATGTGTTAAAAGTAACAGAAATAAAATAAACTGACCGACAGATTTCAGTATGATTTCATTTTATTTCTGTCGCTTTAAGTGTGACGTATACAGTAGGCCTAATCGATATAAAATGTTGTGATGTGAGAATAACAACAGAGCGACAAATAAAGCCGCGATGACTACGATCGGTCTTTCCTGTAACGCCGACTCCCATGTAGCGGTCGTAATTTCACACCAGAGCAAAGCACGATCGAAACTTGGATTAGACTAGATCGTGAAACAACGCGGATCTTTTACAGAAGTTGCGGATTGCGGGGTAGCTACAGCGGTGTAAATTTTCATCGTTGTGCGCGCATATATTGTTTTATCGGCAACATCTGCGGTACCTCGATGAGAACATACTGCAGTCAACATGGCGCGTCCATCTTACTGAGACGATAAGACTTGACTCTTGCAGCGCAGTAGGCGTCCGACGAACGTAGGGCCCACCGTAAAAATTTTCTGGATGAGAACAAAACATCTTATGTTCACTTTCCGATAGTTTTAGCAACAGTTGAGCTATTGGCATGGTTGTCGTTCGTCCGTCCGTTCGTCCGTCCATCTGTTCGTAACGGATGTATCGTGGCTAAGCTTTAGGCAGATCATTTTTTCGGAAAGTTGACTGGGCACCCACTTTGGTGACATTTGGCTTTTTGTAGTTAAATGCCAAAATCAAGCGAACGACAAAGCAGGTAGAAGTGTAAAATTGCCTAAGTGAGGCAACACTCAAGTGACTCAATACAGGGGCGTCTATATCCCCCTAAAATTCTTGGAGCAAGTTTCCCCTTAACTTAAAGTGAGGCGCTGCAGGCGCCAAGAACGAGGGGCGCCGTATAGGCGCAGAGGGGGTGAGAAATGGTATGGGGGTATTCCTTTTCCCAGCCGACTAGAGGATCTGAGGGAGCGTCGTGAGCTCCCCAGCAGGGTTCGGGGCGGAGCCCCGGCGAAAAACGAAATTGGTGCATTCTAAGCGTCACAGAACACTTCTGCTTGCAAGATATCGTAAATCATGAAAGCAGAGTCTTACAAACTGAGGTGCCTATGTCATAGCCTATGTCATAAAAACTGGGCAGAGGAGTCGAGAATTAGCCTAACTACCGTGCACTGTCAGTCAATAACATTCCTCTGCGCAAGAAAAATATTCAGGGCCCCTTCTCCTGATTTTCCTCCCTTCACACTCCCTCCACTCTTGCTTTCACCTGCTGTTTCATCCTTTTCCTTCTGTCTCTTTCTTTTCACTCTACGCTCCCTTTCCTTACAAGCAGGAATGTGGTCTCGGTCGAGACGTCTCGGTCTCGAAACGGTTTCGAGACGTACTAACGTCTCGTCTCGGTCTCGTCTCGGACAAAATCCTCAACGAAGTGATATACGCCATGTCAGATTAGATGAAAATCATCGACCCTTAATTGAATGACCTTGAAGGTCACTGACAACCACTTCGGTCGGCTATGCTAGCGACAGCTGGGTTTCTTGTCCGACTTGTTATACCTGTCATTCTAGGAGTACAATACGGACGTTACGGTACGTACGTCTGTCTGTCCGTCTGCTGAGCGTGTGCGCCGTTAAGCTGTGGTGTACGGAATGAAATGTCATTTGGCAGAGATAATAACGGCCTACTCGTATGGCCCAAAGATTATCAAGTTCAACGACGCTGCGCGTCACCGCGTGGCAGCGCTGCCATACTCTCTCTTCTGCTACATAGGTTTATGCTAAAATGCTTTGTGATAAACAGACGCTCCTGGGGAATCAGAGGACATCCAACAGTGGGCAATTTTTACATACTGATGAAATCACGTGACGTGTGTTGTTTTTGTTTTGTTGGAATCGTAGTAGATGAAATCATTGAAATGTCACAAGTTAATTTTTAATAAGTTGTAAATACTGTAAAAAAAATAAAACATGCCGCTCTTCAGCAGTTCATCACCGTTCGACGCAGATGTCGGTAAGTTGGGTTTATTTTGTTGCCTTTAGTACGTTCGCAGTGAATATCCTAGAGTTTACTGTGGGCCCTAATTCATGCCGAGTTCACAAAGAAGGATGGACGTATCCGACATACCACTTTCAGTCTTAATTTTAAACATCTGTTTGAGCGGTAACTGGTAACGTTACAGCCAGTTTTGTTGCGGACCGATAATACTAGTTAATACGTTTGGTCGATGGCTGGTTTCTTCTGCTGCTGATTATTTATAATTGTAGTCACGTATTTGCCGATGGTAAAAAGCGGATCTGCCGATGTCGCAACAGGGTTAGGGTAGGTTAGTGATACGGTTAAGAATTAGAATAGAATTAGAATTAGAATAGAATTATGATTAGAGTAAGGGATAGGAATAGGGTTAAGAGATGGTTAAACTAATAAATTACAGCTCAATCACAGTGTAACCTGTTGCATCATTTGCAGATCCACACATTCGCAATCCACTTTTTACCCATAGCCTTTGCCTACAGTGTTAATGAAGTTGACGACATGTAGGTATAGTGGTATACCAGTGTAAAAGCATTTTAGGCATTTGTGGTACAGGTTTTAAATAGTCGCTTATAATCTGTGGGTCGCCTGTTAGCAGGCTTGCCAATTTTCCCGATTTTAGC